>Ga0315274_10000986_pt1 | contig 44300 bp, 28 predicted proteins | sample YL17G02_20_MG_FD_203700 | JGI IMG/M metagenome (GOLD analysis project Ga0315274, IMG submission 203700) | Sediment microbial communities from Yellowstone Lake, YNP, Wyoming, USA - YL17G02_20 | ecosystem: Environmental > Aquatic > Freshwater > Lake > Sediment | place: USA: Wyoming | collected...
GCGTTGTGATCCTTCAGGCCAGGGTTCATCACGTAGTAGATCATCCCGGGAGCGGCTGTCGCCAGCGGCAGCAACAGTTGCAGGCCCCCGGCAAAGAGGACGCCCATTTTCGCATGCCACTCATTCTTGGCGCCGAGGCATCGCTGATTGATGAACTGGTCCGTGGCGTAGTACCAGACATTCGTGGACAGGGCGAGGATCACCAAGGCCGTCCAGGGCACCTCATGGCTCTGCGGGGCGATCAGGTGGGCGCGCTGACCGCTGCTGATGACTGCGGCGAAGTTCCAATCCAGGTGATGCATGCCCGCGAAGAATACGTAGAGTCCTCCTCCCATCAACAGCAGGCACTGGAAGAAATCCGTCCACGCCACCGATAGCATCCCGCCGTAGATCGTGTACGCTCCGGTAGCCATAGCCAGTAACCAGACCGCTGCAACCCGGTTGAAGCCCCACATCTTCTCCAGGGCGTAGCCGCCCGTGTAGAACACCAGGGCGAAATTCACGAAGATGTAGCTGGCGATGATCAGCACGGCATAGAGAGTACGGGCGTGCGGGCCATAGCGGCGCTCCAGGTATTCCGGCATGGTCGTGATGCGGTTGCGCACGTAGAGCGGGATGAAGATCAGAAGCAGGATGGACAGGGCCGGAAAGACCATCCACTCCCAGTTCATCACCGGCATGCCGAGCTTGTACGCGTACCCGACCTCGCCCACGAATTGCTCGGAACTCACTCCCGCCGCGATGATGGAGGCCCCGATGGCGTACCAGGGCAGGCGGTTGCCGGCGCGAAAATACTCCTGAACGGTCGGCTTTTCCCGTCGGGCTACGGCGAAGCCGATGATCAACACGACGGCGATGTACCCAAAGAAGAAAACCGCGTCGAACAGTCCGAACATAGCACGCAGCCCTGCCTGAGATCTCCAACCGGCATCGTTACATCAATCTAATGAATGTCGTTGGAAACAAGGATACCCGACTGTGAGTCGGTGGACAATGGGTACTGGGCAGGAGATGGAACACGGGGCCGGGACAGTCGGGGTGGAGGTGAGCTGCGCGAAGACGTCTACCTCGATTTCTCCGAGGGCACACGCTGATCATTCTGCTCGTAGATTCGGGCGATCTCGCGAAGCAGCGGCTGCAGTCTCGCGAAGTACTCCTCATCGGAGAGCGAGGCCTTTGCGTCCCGCAGCTCCATGACCTGGAGCTCGAGTTGGTCGCGTTTGGCTCGCAGGTCCGGCGGCATGGCGGTTTCGCCCGCGCTGCGGAGCAGATGCCGTTGGTGGGCCCGGTATCCGTCGAGAGAGGCGTCGTCCCGGGCCTTCTGCACCGGCCGGATGCCGCGGAACCACTCGGCGGGCGTGCCCAGGCCGTCGCCGTTGTCGTCGAGCAATGCATGCTCGGTGGCGAGTCGTCCGGCGGCGGAGTAGAACTCACTGACCGCGTGAGAGGCGATGAGAAAGGCTTCGAGCAGGGAGGTCTGGCCGTCCTTGTCCAGATCCGCCCGAGAATTGATGATTGCCTCTGCGAAGTACTGGCCGAATCGCGTGAAGTTCTGCTCGAAGCCGCTCTTGGTCGCTGTAATCACAATGCGCCCGGCCGACGACAGCTCTTTCAGGAATGGCGCGCTCGACGAGGCGGTGTCAATCACGGCGACGGGGCTGCGCACCGGCTTGAGCCATTCGGCCAGATCGCCCGCGGAAATGTCGGGGCCGCGGAGGTTGAACTTGGCCGTTCGGCCGTCGAACGTCCCGTGCCCGATCAGAACCAGCCATAGGGCAGCCGAGGTCTGTTCGGACTGCTTGGCCAGTATCTCCTGGAGGCTCGCGCGATCCGATGACCCTTCGTTCTCGTCCAGACCGATGGCTGTGAACTTCGCATTACCTTTGGCGCAGGCCTGTTCCCAGAGGCCTGTCCACTTGGCGAACTGCGTCGCGTACTCCGGCGTGCCGGTGGCGCCAACCACGACAATCACGGTCGGGCCCCGTTCGGTGTCACGTGGTGCCTCGGATGTTGTGACGTCACCCGCACTGAGAGTCAGCATACTGAGCAGCGGTAGTAATATCCCCTTCACGGCAACCCCTTCCAGCGGCGAAGCGCCCACTCGGCGGCGAAGCAGGACAGGATCAGCAGGCAGGCCGCCGGCAGGATTCCCGGCAGGTCCCACAGCGGCTTGATCCAAACCTCCGTGACGGGGACTCTCTGACGCGGCAGACTGCGTGCGAAATCGTCCAATTGATCGATCTCCACGATTCGGCCTCCCGTGCGGCGGGCGATCTTCTCCAGCAGCGGTCGGTTCGCCCTGACGGACTGGAACTCGCGTGCGTCAAGATCGACCGTCCATCCGGCCTGTGCCTCACCCGCCTCTGCTCCCGTCGCATCAGTTACGGTGACTTGGGCGAGATAGCCCCCGCTGGCGCGCGGAATGTACGTGGCCTCAAACAGCCCGCTCTCAGCGGGCGCGGGTGTAGCAGTCACCTGCACCCGCTGGCCTCCCGGTTCGTGCACTTCAAGGGCAATCGAGGCATTGTCCACGGGCTCGAAGGCTTTGTCGCGTACTCGAACCTGGAGCACAACCGGCTGGTTCGTTTCGTCCAGTCGCTGTACCGCCTGGAGCGATATTCGGCCGGGGACATCGGTCACGAGCCATCGAAGCGTCTGTCGCCAGAACTTGTCCATGTCCTCGTGCATCTGCGGCGTCTGCATGCCCCATCGCCATATGTCCCCGACAACCAGTGCCGCCGTGCGCCCATTGCCCAGCCGCTGGATCGCCAGAGCGGGCAATGGCCGCTTCTCGTCCTCTCCGATGGTATCAATGACCCTGGCGCCGGGCTTGGCCGAGCCCGTGCGATTGAGCACGCGGAACTCAGGCATGTCCGAAAGCCGCTGCTGTTCCTCCTTCTCCTTGTCGCGCAGCCGGGCCCAGGGCTGCAGCCAGCCCTCGCGAGTGAGCCGCAGCCGGGCCTGGGTCGTCGTAAAGTCGGACGGCACGGGCTCCAGGTAGACCGGCAGGAGGTTGCCGATGGGGGTACGCCGGAAATTGCCCTGTTGAAACGATTCCTTGCCGCCCAGCATCAGGAAACCGCCGCCACGCTCGGCGACAAAGCGGTGGAGCAGGTCCATCTGATCCCGGGTGAAGAGCTCGGCCTCCACGTCGTCGAGGATAACCGCGTGGTACTCGAACAGCTCCTCCTTCGTCCTGGGGAACCCGTCGCCCAGCTCGGTCTCATCGAGCGTGTTCAGACGCACGAGAACCGGCTGATCGTATTGCTCGGCCTCCTTCTGATCTTTTTCGTCGAATCCTCGATACAGCGGATTGCTCGTCTCGCCCGCGTGTCCGCGCCAATCGTACTTGGGCTCGCGTTTGGCGACGCGAAGCAGTCCCACGAGCTGCACCTGCTCATCCTCCTCCACCGCTCGCTTGAGGAATTTGAACTCCCAGTTGGGCCTGCCCGCGACGTAGAGGATCCGGTAGGGTCCTTTCCCGCGATCCACCGCGATGGTCCGCTCGTTGTTGGCCAGCGTTGCCTCCGATGCTGCCGACGCGTCCGTCGGCGGCGCCTCTTCTGTCATCTCGGTTGCACCCAGGCGATAGAAGAGGACGCCGGTTTTATCCGGGCGCAGGCGGAAGCGGAAGGCCTGCCTCTCATCGCTCCCATCGATCTTCCATTGCTGTCGCTCGACCAGGACGCCTGAATCATCGAGCAGATCGACCGCCACGGTCTGGCCGGCAAACCCGGCGGCCTCAACCTCCGCCTGGATGGTCACGGGGGCGTCCTCAAAGGCTGTTTGGCTGACGGAGACGTTCGCCAGGGAGATGTCCTTCGGCGTCCGACCTTCGCCGATCACGACGGGGTAGACCGGCGGCAGACCCGACAGCTCTTCCAACTTCGAATTTCGAATTTCGAATTCTGAAATTGCGTCGTCCGTGGCACAGCCGTCCGTCATGACGAGGATTCCCGCCAGCGGCATCCCCTGGAACCGCCCGGCCAGGGTCCGCAGTGCCGAGCCCAGGGCCGTCGCCTTGCCGTCAAAGGCCAGATCGGAGAAATCCATCGTGCGGCGCAGCCGCGAATCGAACAGGTACGGGCGCACCTGGAAATCGTTCGACAACGCGGTGAGCCAGCCTGACTTGGCTGTCAGGCCGGACCCCGTCACAGCCTGGCCGGCTTTCAGCAGATCTTGCAGGATCTCGCCGCGACTGCGGGATGCATCGCGGTCACGAACGCTCATGCCGCCGCTGTTGTCCGCCAGCACGATAACCAGGTTGGCGCCGGATTTGGCCCGCCGGCCGCTCCAGAGCGGCTCGATCAGGCATAAAACCAGGACGAGTATTCCCAGGGACTTGAGCGCGAAGGCGACGCCGTGCAGAGCACCGACGCGAGGGGCGCGCCGATATGACCAGACCATCAGTGCAAGGGCCGCCGCCAGCAGCACACCGGCCGGCCAGTACCACAGGCTCACAGGGATGGTAACAGTTGCCAGCAATGTCGTCTCCTCATGCAATGGATTATGGATGATTGATTATTTGCGAATCATCCATCATCAATTATCAATCATCAATCCCCTGACCCCTGTTCTTGTCCCAGGCTCTCGAAGTAGGCCCGGACCAGGTCGGCAAAGCGGTCGGGCACGGGATCGCGGTCGATGGGGGCCATCGTCTCATCCGACTGGAGCTGAGCCAACTTCTTATCCACGCGCTGTCGCAGTTCGGTCAGCGGGTCGGCGATCTGCGAGCGGACGAGGTCCCACTGCGGCTCCGTGCCGTGACGCGTGAACTCGGCCCGTATGGCGCGGGCGCGATCGCGAATTCTCGCCGCCTCGTCGCGCAGCTCCTGTTCCGTGAGCATCTCCTCCACGTTACGCAGCCCGTCCGACCATTGCCGGAAGTCTTCGCCGGTGAGCGGACCTCGATTCCCCGCATCCTGCCACTGTCCCGGCAAGCCCGGATTTCCGCCCCGGCCTGTCGGGTCCGCCCGCCCATCGCTGTCGGCCCGGGCGCCGCGATCGGAAGCTTGTGGTTGTGCACCCTCACGAGGGGAGCCGCCTCGCTGTGCTTGCCCAGATCGATCAGAGTCTCTCTCGCGTGACGCTTGATCTGCCGGCTGTTCGCCTTGACGGCCCTGGCCTGCTCCTGACTGAGCATTGGCCTGTTGCTCCCGGCTCGCGGAGTCCGTCGATTCGTTCGGTTCGCCGCCTTGCTCCCTTGTGCGGCCGGCGCGAGTCATCTCCTCGTTCAACTGCCGGATCAACTCCTCGATTTGCTGCCGGGCCAGGCGCAGCGAATCGGCCTCGTCGCCGAGCACATTCCGCGCCGCCTCTTCGACTCCCTGGCGAATTCCGTCGATGCCCTCCCCGGCCCGACGCTCAATCTCCTGGGCCTGGGGCAGCAGGTCGCGCCGGAGCAATTCCCGGGTCATCTCGAGAGATTTGTCGAGATTCTCCGTGCTCGCCTCGCGCAGGGTATCGTAGAGCGTCCTGGACAGCAGCGGCTCCGAGTTCTCTGCCTGCTCGCTCACCTCCTTCATCTGGTCGATCAGCTTCTTCATATTTTCCCTCTGCTGATCGATCCGATCCGCCAGGTCACGGTTTGCATCGGGGCCCGCGAGCGTCTTCTGCCTTGCATCGATCTGCTGGTCTAACTCCTGCGCGATTCCCTCCTCGCGTTGATCGAGCTGCTGCGCCTCGTCGCGCATGGTGCGCATCTGGTCGCTGAACTGGCTGGAGGTGCGGCGTTGGAACTCGTCGCGCATCTGCTCGAGCTGGCGCTGGGCGCGTGTCGCCGAGGTGATCGCTCTGGAGATCATCCCCTGTTCCATGGCCTCCGCCGACTCGCGGATTCCCGACCGGGAATCGTCCAGCCGCTGCCTGGCATCGGCCATCCGCTGACGGTTCTGCGGGCTCTCCATCTGCTGGCGGAGCTCGTCCGTGTCGCGAAGCGCCTCAAGCTGTTCGTCCCGCAGACGCCGCAGCTCGCGAAGCGCCTCTTGCCTCTGTTGCTCAGTCTGGGCCTGGCGAAGCGCCGCCTGCGCCTCTCTGAGCTTGTCGCTCATCTCGTTCTGCCGCCGAGCCAGGTCCCGGAGCCGGTTGAGCATCTGCAGGTCCTCGCTCCGCCCGGATTGCTCGCGGGACTGGGCCAGACGCTGCGTCTCGTATCGATTCTCCCGCTGCGTGAGCTGCAACTGCTGCAATTGCTGCTGGAAACGTTCTGAGTTGGCGTTGGCAGCCCGACGCGAGTTGCGGCCCTGGGCCACCTGATGCTCCCGCTGCCGCAACTTCAGCAGCTCCTGGTAGGCCGATTGCTCCCCGGCCAATGCGGGCGTCAACTCCGTTGTCGAGGTGGATTCCGACGCCGTGGTCAGATGGTCCAAGGCCGTCTCCATGTGACCCGAGGCGGCCTGAAGGGCTTTCATTGCGGCCGGGTCTTCGGCTTCAGTCAAGGCCTCGCCGGCCTGCTCCAGGGCGCCGGCCTGGGACTGGCGGACGACGTCGAGGTCCTCCTTGCGGCTGTCGAGCCCGCCGGACCGCTCGGCCTGCTGCTTGATGTTCCATGTGGCACTGATGATCTGCTTTTGCAGTTGGGCCAGCCGCTCACCCGGCCGGTCCTGCTGGTTGCCCTCCTGGCTGTTCTGCTGGTCCTGGTTCTGCTGGTCCTGGAAGGATTGGCTCTCGCGGAAGATCTCCTCGAAGGGACGCACCTCGGCGAAATAGATGTCGCTGGCCGTCCTGCGGGGCTGGCCGTCGGGTCCAATGTCATCGGCCCAGAAGTAGTACGTCAGCAAGTGGTCCGGCTCGGCCTTGAGTTCCTCCATGGCCAGCAGGTATCGGATCTGCGGCTTCTCATTCGATGTCCCGCTCAGCACCAGGTCGTGGCCCTCTGTGCCCGCCACGGTATAGGAGAGCCCGTAGGCGGTGACGCCGTAGTCGTCGGCCACTTCCGCCTCCAGCGAGAGCTCTTCCAGCGGAGAGACCACCACGTCGCCGCTTGGAAATACCGGCCTCAGCTCGGGCGGCTGGTTCTTGTGCACGTCGATGGCAAACCGCGGCGGCAGCTTGTTCGACCGGCCCTGGGCATCGGCCATGTGCAGCTCGTATCGCTGGCTCTGCAACGCGGTCACCGATGCGGTCAGCACGTTCGGGTCCTGGCTGTCCACGGCAAGGCCCAGCGCGATGCCCGTCTTCGGGACCAGCCGGGCCGTGGTCACTGGCTTGTTCAGCGTGAATGTGAGCGTGACCTCCGAGCCTTCGACCACGCTGACTTGACGCGTATCCTTGATCGTCTTCTCCGGCAATCTCGTATAGGCAGGATAGACGATTCTCGCGTCCGCCCTGACAAGCTCAGGGCACTGATAGACGCTGATCGTGTAGTCACGCGTCCGCCGGCCCGCGTACTCGACGTGATAGAGGAGATCGGACCGGACGTCCTGAAGGATGCCGCCGAACACCGGATCGGCGAGGCTCCTGCTCAGCGTTATCCGCTGAGGCTCCTGCCCGGCTTCGCCGAACAACAGGTCCACCACCGACGGCACCCGCCCCTCGAAACGCGCCAAGATCACCACCGGTGTGCCCCGTTCGACGGAGGTGTCGCCGGGAGTCACGGCGACACCGAAGCCCCTGGAGGTCAGCACGCCTTTGTGATCGCGGGGCAGCAGCGACGTGAGCGGCAGCATTTGCGACAGAACGAAGAGCACCAGCAGCATCGCCGCAATCCGGCCCAGACCGGCCAGCATCAGTCTCCCTGTAGAGATGCTCTGGAGCCAATCATGACCGGTGGCGTGTGTGACCGCTTCGGCGATCACTCGCTGCTGGAGATAGCCCATCTGTCCATCCGCGCCCTGCGGCTCCTGCTCGATGGCGGCCAGCAACAGGGCTTGCAGATCCGGATGCCGCTGCTCGATCGTTCGTGCCAGGGCCCGATAGTCCGGCTGCAGGCGACGAGACCTGTGGATAATCCAGCCCGTCGCCAGGACAGTCGCGATGCATAGGACCGCGGCGGCCGAGGATATTCCCCATCCCCACAGCCAGGCGGCGCCCAACACGCCGGCACCGCCGAGAGCACAGGTCAGCCAGCAGATCGACAGTCGCCGTGCCAGATGCAGACGTCTTCGCCGGTCCGCTATAGGTTGGAGTTGTCGTCGAAGAGCTTGTTCGATCATGTTCGCTCCTCCCGGGATGCCGGACTGGGACGAGTGAGCCAGCCGCCCAGCCAGACTTCCGCCAACAGCATCACCAACGTTGCCGTGAATATCCACCGCCAGAGCTTCTGCCGCGACTCCATCTCACCGAAGCTGCTGCGCTGTACCCGTCGCTCGCCTCCGTCGGGCGCGATCGCGGAAGCAGACTTCAGGGAGATGCCTTTCCTTTCGAGATCCTCGATGGACAAAGGATCGGTCCGGCTCTCCCCGGCCGGCAGATTGATCGCAAAGAGCTGGTTGCGGCCCGGGGATGTCACCGTGTAGATGCCGGGCAGGTCCGTCTGCGTGAAAGTCTGCCGGCCGGCATCCATGCGTACGATGGAGTCGTCCGGCCCGCGAATGTCCACGTCTGTTGGGACCGACATGGTTTGCCCCGGGATGGGCACCGGGTCGCCGACGAAGTACTGCGGCTGATAGCCTGCAAAGGCGCCGCCGTATTCGAGGGCCGAATACAACAGCGGGACGAACTTGGACGAAAGCGCCAGGTCGCTGTCCACGGGGTGCCATCCGCTGGTCCACACGAGCAGTGACCCTCGGCCCATGGAGAGCTCGAGCCAGGCGGGATCGCCGCTGTCGAACCAGGCCAGCACCCTCGCCCCCGGGCAATCGGTGGCATTGATGCGTCGGTGCTTCCAAAAGTGAATCCGTGTGAAGTCCCCGAAGCGAGGATCGGAGAAAGGCTTCAACAATGGATGCTCGAGTTCGATCCGGTCGAGCATGGCATACTGACCGACATCGGCCTCGCGACATTCCAGCTTCTCCATGCCGGCCAGGCCGGAGAGGACGGCGGCGGTCTCGAGCGATCTCATCACCAGCAGGAGAATCCCCCCGGACTCGACATACTGACGCAGTGTCGTGGAATTCTGCCGGCTGATCGCATCTGTGACGACAATCATCTGGACGCTCTGTATATCGGCGGTGCCGATGGCCTCATTGCCCGAATGGCAGGTGACGCGTGCGGCCGTTGCTCCGCCGGTCCCAAAGGCCCGGCGAACGTAGTACAGCATTTCCTTGGTATCATTCGGATCATCATTACCGATGTAAAGAATTGCGATTCTTCGCTGGGGCCGCGGCGCCAGGTAGAGAACGTTGTCGAAGTCGAGGTCATCGCCGGTCAGGACAAGCTTCGTCGGCGCCGGCAGGTTCGGGTCGGCGGGGGCGCGCACCACGACGCTTTGCCCCGCCGGAACATACACCTCCGTCTGCTGACTGTCATCCCAGCGCAGTTGAAAACGGTCTCTGTCCGCATCGGGCGAATTCCCGACGCGGATACCGGGGGGACCGTTGTGGTCCAAGAGGGCCAGGGCGTCGCGACTCGCAATCCATTGCAGCGAGGCATTGGTCGTTTCCCCGCACGGAATCGCTCTGACTACCAGTTCCGTCCGCTCGGGCCATTCATACGCCGAGAGCGCATCGAGATTGCTGCCCTGTCGCAGGTCACTGATCAGGACGACCTGCCGTGCGCCGATGCCTTGTTCCCCATCGTTTGCTTCATCGTCTTCGATGGCCTCGGCCGCCGCCACCAGGGCGTGGCCGAGATCGGTGGAGGCCCAGCTCGGCGACAATCGGGATAGATCGCCGGCCACAACGGATATACGCTGGGTGGGGTCCATCGTCTGCCATTGCTCGAATCCGATCAGCGTGCGAGTCGTTCGATCGAAGCCCATCACGCACAGGCGGTCAGCCGGCCCGGCATCGGCCAGGATGGATCTTGCCTCGTCCATGGCCCGGGCCCACACGCCCTCGCGCCGCATTGACGCACTGGTGTCGATCAACAGAGCGATTCGCCTGCCGGGATGAACCTCGCTCACCGCAGCCGGCCGCATGAGGAAGGGACGCGCAAAGGCAAAGGCGAGCAGGCACACGATGACGCAGCGCAAAATCAGCAGGGGTATGTGCTCCAGCCGGCTGCGGCTCTTGAACCGCGGCATCGTCGTGCGCAGGAACATCAGGGAGCTGAATGTCACCCGATGGCGCGTGTGACGGCGGATCATGTGCAGCATGATCGGCACAACCACCGCCGCGACACCGGCCAGTAACAGCGGGTACAGGAAGCTCATACCGTCCTCCCCGTCTCACCCGGGCGCGGTCCTGCCGCGCCGGCGTGAAGCCCGGCCCCCGGGCTGCGCACTCGTCTGACCTGCCTGCTGCGCCGCATGCGGCCCTGCAGGAAATCGAGCAGGGCCAGATCGAACGGGCGGTCCGTTGTGAACATGTGGTAGTCGATTCCGAGCCTCTGGCAGATGGATTTCGCATTGTTCAAGTGGTTGTCCAGCAATCGCCTGTAACTCTTGCGGGCGGCGGACGGATCGATGTACATGTCGCGGCCGGTCTCCACGTCACGGAACAGAGCCGGAGACTCAAAGTCGAAATTGAGTTCCGCTGGGTCTAGTACGTGGAACACAACGACGTCGTGCCCGCCCGCACAGAGAAAGCCCAGATCGGGCTCAAGCCGGTCCACCGAGGTCAGCAGGTCGGAGATCAGCACGATCAATCCACGCTTGGTCAGCATCTGGGCCAGGCGCTGCAGGGGTGGTCCCAGGTCGGTGGCCTTGCCCGCGGGCGTGGCCTCCAGCGCGTGGATCAACCTCCGCAGATAGCTCGGCCGGTTGCGCGGCGGCAGGTACTGCCGGATCTGATCGTCGAACGTGGCCAGGCCGACGGCGTCGCCCTGCGTGAAGAGGAAGTAGGCCAGCGTCGCCGCCAGCGTGCCTGCATACTGCGACTTGGCGTAGTCGCCCGAGCCGTAGCTCATCGACCGGCTGTGATCGATCAGCAGGTGGCAGCGGAGGTTCGTCTCGTCCTCGAACTTCTTGATGTAGAACCGGTCGCTGCGGGCGTACACGCGCCAGTCGATGTAGCGGGGGTCGTCGCCGAGGGCGTACTGGCGATACTCGGTGAACTCGACGGAGAAGCCGTGGTAGGGGCTGCGATGAATCCCCTTGCAGAAGCCCTCGACGACCGCCTTGGCCCGCAGCTCCATCGACTGGATCTTCATCAGGGCGGCCGGATCGATCATCCCTTCGCTTTTGCCGGCAGCGACCTGTGAGCGGAATGGACCGGCTCGATCCGTCACTTGAATCTCTCCCTCACCGATTTGAGCAGGCGGTCAACCAGATCATTGACAGTGACGCCCTCGGCCTCCGCCCGATAGTTGATCAGGAGCCGATGGCGAAGCACCGGAAGGGCCAGGGCCCTGATGTCGTCGAAATTGACGTGCGATCTACCGTGCAGCAGCGCCCGGGCCTTGGCCCCGAGCACCATGTACTGCGAGGCGCGCAGGCCCGCTCCCCACGTGACCCATTCGTTGACGAAATCCAGCGCTCCGGGAGCGGGCCGCGAAGCCGCCGCCAACCTCACCGCGTAGCGCACCACGTCTTCGGCGGTAGGGACCCTGCGCACCACGCTGTGGAACCGCAGCAGGTCCTCGCCCGTGAATACTTTTGCAATAGGCGCAGGCTCGGTCGTAGTGGTCTGCCGAACCACGGCCACCTCATCGTCCTCCGGCAGGTAATCGATCGACACGTTGAACATGAAGCGGTCGAGCTGGGCCTCCGGAAGCGGGTACGTGCCCTCCATCTCGATCGAGTTCTGCGTGGCAAAGACGAAGAACGGTTCCTCGAGCCTGTAACATACGCCGGCCGCCGTCACGTGGTGCTCCTGCATCGCTTCGAGCATGGCGGCCTGTGTCTTGGGCGGCGTTCGGTTGATTTCATCGGCGAGGATCATGTTGGCGAAGATCGGTCCCTTGACAAAGGCCATCCGCCGCTCGCCGTCACTCCGCTGGAGGATCTCGGTGCCCGTGATGTCCGCGGGCATGAGGTCCGGCGTGAACTGGATGCGCTGGAACTTCAGGTCAAACAGTTGGGCCAGCGATTTGACCAGCAGGGTCTTGGCCAGGCCCGGCGCGCCAGTGACGAGGCAGTGCCCGCCGCAGAGCACGGCGATGAGCAGGTGCTCGATGACATCCTGCTGGCCGACGATTGCCTTCGAAAGCTCGGTCCCGATGCGCTCCCGTGCGGCCTTGATTTGCTCCACCGCCCATTGCTCGGTCTCGTATGTCTCCGTTGTCAACAGTGTCCGTCCTTTCAATGTGTCATCGCGTAGAACACGATGTTGATTCCCATTGGATATGCTTTCTTCTCGGAGAACTCATGGAAGTACCACTCGTTTTCCCCCTCGCGTTCCCATCCGTCGCCGAGGTCGGTGTTGTGACAGATGATGACCATCATTCGGTCCTTGTCGTCGTAGATCGCACGGAAATGCGCAGTCTCGCTGCCGGGACCGTGGTCCTCCCACGTGATGCCGTAACCGCGGCCGGCCAGTGCGCTGTCGATGCTGGGGATCTGCGGCTTCTCCTTGAGATCGAAGGGGACGTGGAAGATCTTGTGATCCAGCGGAATCTCGGCCGGCTCACGATCGGGAAAGACCCGCTTGATCTCACGGTAGAAGTTGTACCACTGCTCGTCGCCCCAGAAGTCATCGACCATGAGGAACCCGCCGTTGAGCAGGTAGGCTCGCAACGCTTGGACCTCGGGCTCGCTGAAGACGAGCCGGCCGGGCTCCAGGAGGTAGATGAACGGGTAGTTGACCAGGTCGGGGTCCGTCAGCTCCAGCACCAAGCCATCGGGGTTGACTTCCATGGAGGTCAGTTGGTGCAGGCGATAGGAGAAGTTCAGGTCGCTGTCGGGGTAGTCCGTCGCCCATCCGCCGCCACCGCCCCGGCCGAACCCCCGGCCTCGGCGACCGTACCGGCCGCCATAGCCACCATAGCCGCCGTACCCGGAGGAGTACCGGATGCGGACAAACGTGAAGACGTCGTGAGCGAACTCCTTGTCCACTTCCCAGTTGGGCACTTCGCCCCGATCATAGTACCTCTGCGCCAGCGTCGCCCCTGCCGCCGCAACGAGCACGGAGGATAGAATGAGGAGCCGTCGTGTTTTCGTCATCGTTGTTTCCCCTCTGCCGGCGCCGGCTCACCCAGGATTTGGAGCAATACCTTGTGGCCCTGGCGAAAGCGGGGGGCATCGGCAAGGGCTTCGAGGATGTGCCTCTTGGCGCCGGCGGGGTCTCGCTGCCGGAGGAGTTGCGCGAGGCGGTAGTTCACATCGACCGGGTCCGCAGGGTCCAGCAGGAGCAACCGCTCATAGGACTCGATGGCCCGTTCCTGTTGCCCAAGCTCCTCGCAGGCCCGGCCCAGGCGCGAGTACACTGTGGCCAGCAGCGGATACACCGCAAGGTACCTGTCGCCGTTCTCGACGACCTGCGTCCAGCTTTTCTGCTCCATCCCGATCTCCATCAGCCGGTCACAGGCATCCGGGGCGTCGGCCGAGAGCGCCGCCAGCTTGCTGAGCACCTGGGCTTCCTGCTCCGTTTCCCCGAGCTTACGGTGCACTTGAGCGAGGAGGCGATAGGCATTGTCCTGACCGGTATACGCGGGGTACAGGGAAATGAGCTTCGTCAGTGGCTCCTTTGCCTGCTCCCACTTTTGTTCGGCCAGGAGGTTGGCGGCGTGCAAGGTCAGTGCCCAGAAACTGTTGGGATGATCGGCCAGCCATTGAGCCACTGCCTTGCGGTCGGCGGGATCGACCTGATCGCGTTTGGGCTGCTCCCAGTCCACCTCCGGGGCCAAATCCTGGGCCCGCTTCTTGGCAAAGGCTTCGAAGCCCTCCTCGATCTCCTTCAGCGGTCTGCCATGTTTGGCAATGGCCGTGTTGATCTCTTCTCCTTTTGCCAGGTCGGCGAGGATCGCTCTGAGCGGCGCGAAGCCGAACCGCTCGACGAGGAATTCCACGACAAGAGCAGACTCGTAGTACGCGAACTGAAGGTGCATCGGGGTCGGCGGATTCATGAATGCAGCGCTGAGATTGCCGACCGGCGTCAGCTCTCCATCGAGGATCATCCCGCGATACTGTGGATTCATCTGCTGGCCCCAGGTCGGATTGGCCTGCGTTTCCTCATAGACGGAGATCCCTTCGCTCAGCCAGCGGGGCATCTTGTTGCCGGTGAGATTCAGCGTCACCACGTGGCAGTATTCGTGCCAGAGCATCGATTGCCAGTTGGACGGCCGAGCGGCTTTCGGGCTGTTCGCCGTAATGACCTTGCCGAAGCAGACCCCCAGAAAGCCGTCCTCGCCCGGCATCCCGAACGTCCGGACGGCGAAATCCTGCTGGTTGGGGAATAACTCGACCGTGATTGGGTCGGCCAGCCTGAGCCCGTACTTATCGCATAGCCCGGACTTGGCGCGTTGGAGCAGCTTGATGACTCTGTCGCCGTAGATGGCCGCCTCATGCTGATCCATTCTCACGAGCAATCCGTCCGCCGACAGCGTCTTGAACTGGGACAACGCATCGCGAAGGTTGACGAGATTGTAGGCCTCGACGTTGTAGGGGTCCTTGGTATTCACCTCATCGGCCAGGGTCCAGCCCTGTTGCTCGTCCCCGAGTCGCAGCAAGTCCTGGGCCAACTGGATCTTCGCCGGCAGGTAGTTCGGGTCGAAGACAATCGCCTGACGCTGGCAGGCGGCGCCCTCGGCAAAACGATAATTCTGCGACAGCTTTCTGCCGATCAGGTAATCCACCTGTGGATTCTTCGGCCAGAACTTCAGTGCGCTGGCCCGGCAAGTGCTGACGGCATTGGGATCATGGGCGAAATGGGCCAGGACCGCCTTGCAGGCCCATGCCTCCGGATGCCAGGGATTGACCGCAAGCGCGCGGTCCAGGGACTTGGCCGCTGCCTCGCGGTCTTCGCAGTCGATTCTGTGCTCGGCCAGCAGGATCAGGGCCGGCGCATGCCTGGGGTTCACGTGAAGGGCCGCATCCAGCGATGCGATCATCGCTTTGCGGTCGCTGTAGTAAAACGCCTTGGCCAGACCATAGTGAACGTCCGGGTCATCGCCGAACCGCTTCAAGGCTTTACGGTAGTGTTCCGCGGCCAGCTCATAGTCCTGCTTGGCTGCCGCCAAGGAGCCGGCGGCAAGGTACGCCTCGCAGCAGTTCGGGTCACGTTCGACGACCCGATTGTAGAAATCCCTCAGAACAAGTCGCGGCTCGACTCCGAGTAGTAGCAGGCACTGGCCCAGGGCCACCATCTCCGCGCTGGTCAGGTACTCCGAACGGCGGTAGCTGGCGATTCTGTAGGCCGTTGCGAGCATCATCGAAGCCTTCTCGGCCTGGTTATTGTGCTGATAGGCCGCATGTGCAACCCACAACAGGCAGATATCCGGGCGCGAGCCTCTCCTCACCGTGTCAACGTGTGTGGCAGCCTCGTCATACCGGCCCAGTGCGAGCAGACATTCCGTCTGGAGGATGTGCCACTCGATGGAATAGGCCCCGTCTTTGATGGCCTTCTGAGCGGATTCGAGGCACTTTTCGTACAGGCCCGTCTTAAGCTGCTCGTGAGATTTGTCAAGCTCCGACTTCGATGAGCTCGATTGCGCCGACACCGGCCGAACGTCCCCAAGGCAAAAAATGACAAGGATGATCCCGATGACAAGGCTGTAACGCAACGTATAGGACGACAAGCAAGCCATGCGGCACCCACCCGAACCGGGCATGCAGCACCCCGAGAGCGAGGTGAGCCCAGCCGCCCGCCGCTGGGCCATACCATGAACAATACTCCGAGCGGCTATACGGCTTGTGCAGATCGCAGTTCATGCACCCACGGCCACCGCTCGGTCCCCCAGTATACACGTTCTGACCCACATTGCATAGGTTGAACATCGCTTGAACGCGAGCGACGCAGGGGGTAACATATCGGAGACCGTTTGATCGTGAAACAACGGTCGTCTTGTGAGGGCTTGCGACATGAGGCATACAATCGTGGTGATGTGCGTGAGTTGTCTGGCTGCTGGGACGCTGTGGGCGGCTTCGCAGTCCCAGGACGTGCTGGTGTACGTGGGGACCTACACCGGCAAGGGCAGTGAAGGAGTCTACGTCTATCGCCTGGACTCTTCCACCGGGGCCCTGACATACGTCAGCAAGACGACCGGACTGGAGAATCCCTCGTTTCTGGCCATCGACCCCAAGGGACGGTGCGTGTATGCCGTCCGAGAGTTCGGCGGCTCGGCCGACCGTAAGGGCGGGGCGGTCGTTGCTTTGTCCCGGAACCGGACGACCGGCGAGTTGACCGTCCTGAACGAACAGGCGTCGGGGGGCCAGGGTCCGTGCTATGTGACCGTGGATCGCGAGGGTCGGTTCCTCCTGGTGGCCAACTATGGCAGTGGCCACGTGGCTGTGCTGCCGATCGCCGATGATGGCCGACTGGAGCCCGCCGGCAGTGTAGTCCGGCATGAAGGCTCCAGCGTCAACCCTGCCCGGCAAAAGGGGCCGCACGCGCATTCCATCGTGCTGGATGCCGCGAATCGCTACGCCCTGGCCGCGGACCTCGGGATCGACAAGATCATGGTCTACCGTCTCGATTCCGAGCATGGCAAGCTGCTGCCCAACGACCCGCCCTTCGTGCGCTGTGAGCCTGGATCAGGCCCGCGACACATAGCCTTTCACCCCAGCGGCAAGTACGCTTACGTGATTGAGGAGCTCAGTTCCACGGTGGAGGTGTTCGCCTATAACGCCGACTCCGGGACGCTGAAGCCTTTGCAGAGAGTCAGCACTCTGCCGGAGGGCTTTACCGGAGCGAGCACATGCGCTGACATTCACGTGCATCCGTCCGGGCGGTTCCTCTACGGCTCCAACCGCGGGCATAACAGCATCGTGAGCTATGCAATCGACGATGCGACCGGCGGGCTTCGCCTGATCGGCCGCGAGCCGACCCAGGGCAAGACCCCGCGCAACTTCGCGATCGACCCGTCCGGCACATTTCTACTGGCGGCCAACCAGGACAGTGACGCGGTCGTCAGCTTTCGCATCGACCAGGATACAGGCGCACTGACGCCCACGGGACAGGTATGCCGGGTGTCCATGCCCGTCTGCCTGAAAATGCTGACGGTATCTGGCGACCGGTAAGTGGATCGTCCAGAGCATATGCAAGGGAGGACCCGATATGATGAACAGCAAGTCCAGTCGCCGGGAATTCGTCAGGAACGCGGTGGTTGGCGCCGCGAGCTTCGCCATGCCGACCCTGATTCCCGGAACAGCTCTTGGAGCCAACGATCGCATCTCCATCGGCTTGATCGGCTGCGGGGGTCGCGGCAACGCCCTGATGCAAGCGGCCCTTGGATTGAAAGGTGAGCATGATATCGAGATCAAGGTCCTGTGCGATGTATGGAAGGTCAGCCTCAAGAAGACCCTTGCGGACCTGGCACGGCGACAATCCGCCGTCCCGGATACGTGCTCGCGGCACAGTGACGCCGTCTCGCGGGACGATATCGATGCTGTGATCATTGCCACCGCGGACTTCGCTCATGCTCCCATCCTGGTGGACGCCCTCAGGGCCAAGAAGGATGTGTACGTGGAGAAGCCGATGGCCACGCAATTGTCATACGCTCAGGAGGCTGTGAAGCTTGCCCGCCAGAACAAGGCCGTGGTGCAGGTGGGGACACAGTATCGCAGCGATCTGCGGCACAAGAAAGCGGCCGAGCTGGTTCAGTCCGGCATCCTGGGCAAGATCAGCGAGGTGGAAGCCTTCTACCATGACGCCGGCCCGCGATGGGCCCGCAGCTACAGCGATGTTCGCAAGGAAGATGTGGACTGGGAGGGCTTCCTGATGCATCTGCCGCACCGGTCGTTCGATGCGAGGCGCTTTCGCCGCTGGCATCTATATAGGGAGTTCACGCTCGGCACGCCGGCGCTGCTGGGAGTGCATCGGATGGATGTCGCGACCTGGTTCATGGATGATCCTCTTCCCGCGTCGGCGGTGGCGCTCGGCGGCGTCTACGTCTGGAAGGACGGACGCGAGCATGCCGACACGGTGGACTGCGTCCTGGCATACCCGAAGGAGTTCATCCTGAATTACTCCACCCGCCTGGGCAACAGCCAGACGTTCGGCGAGGTGATTTTCTATGGGACGCGGGGCACCTTCGACATCAAGACCTGGACGGCCCGCGCGGACGGCGGCGGTGCGGACGCCCTCAAGGAGCCGGTCGTCATAGCACCCGTCCCGCAGGGCGATCTGACGGAAAGTCATATGCGCAACTGGCTCGACTGCATCAAGTCCCGCAAAGAGACGAACGCTCCCATCGAGGCGGGCTACGCGCATTCCGTGGCGAGCATCATGTGCTTTCAGGCCCTCGAAACGGGCAGACGCCAGAAGCACGACATGGAGGCGATGACGATCCAGGAAGGGTGAGCCTGTCTCCGTAGACAGTTCTCTGTTGACAGTTGGCGGAACAATGGGAACTGGCAACTGTCAACTGGCCGCTTGGCGCCTCAGGAACTCCGTCAGGGCCTGGATCGTTTCAAGGTTGTAACCCGGTTCGAGGTGGTACACGCACGTGAGGTTGCCGCCGGCGTTTTCTTGGAGAACTCGCCTGGCCCAGTTCAGTATCGGCTCAGGGTTTTCCGCGGACATGTCACGCGGCAGGGGGGCGATGCTGATCAACATCTCTCGCCCGAATACCTCGCGTGCCCTGCGGATCGAGGTCTCGCCGCCGAGGTCCAGCGACTGTAGGCAGTCAATTCCGCTGATCGTCTCCAGCAGATGGGTGCTGGACCCGCAGGAGTGGAACCGCACGGGCCCGAGCGCACGGGCGATTCGTGACGTCACCGGCACGACGATTTCCCCCATCAGGGCGGGACTGATCATGCAGGCGGAACACTCACCCACATGAACGTCCGTTATGGGCAGGCCGCCTTTCTGTGAGAAATGCCGGCAGAGCACGATATAGGCGTCCGCGATCCAGTCCAGGACCTTCATGCATTTCTGGGGCTCGGTCACCAGGTCCAGGAATATGGTCTCACCACAGAACTTCTGAGCGGTGGTCAAGACTCCGTGGATCGTCGTTCGGCCGGAGGCGTCCCAGAAGAATGGTGGAATCGGACGCAGCCGACCCTCGCTCTGTACCCCTGCGATCTGATCGTCAAACAGCCGCGTGAGATCATGGCGCAACAATGTCTCGGGAGCAGGCAGGTCATCGGGACCAACGCCCGCGAGACACCCTGGCGTGATGTCTGCATCGCGATTGTCGGCCGGGAGAAAATCGGCGCCGAGCAGCATCCCGAGAATCATATTCGGCTGGATGCCCCCGATCTGAACCTGCCCTTTGTCCCAATAGGCGAGCCGTCCCAGATTCGATTCTGAGTAGAACAGCCCCATTCCCGGGAACTTCTCGGCAGCGTACTCATTGCACAGGCAGTCGACGGCGTGGCGTCGAACCGGGTCGAAATAGTAGTCGCGGTCAAACGTGACACCCAGGGCCTGGTTCATCCACGCTTTCGAAAGCGTCCCCGTGATGCTGAGCATATCCGCCTCGCGTCGTCACATCAAGGCGTCGAGTTCACTGAGTTTCACGGGCCTGCCCGATTCCGCCGAGAGGTCGGCGGCGAAGCAGATGGCCTGGGTCTTCGCCGCATCCTCCAGGTCCGGGAAGGGCCGCGTATCGCCGATGATACAATCGAGGAAATGGGAAACCTCACCCCGGAACGGATGGTGGGCGACATCCCCGCTGTCGGGCAGAATGCAGGGGACCTTCAGGAAGTTGCTCTGGCCCGGGAACAACTTCGGCGCGAACACCTCGTTGTTGCGGATCGAGCCTTCGGTGCCATAAACGCCGATGTTGAATCTGTAGGGCATCCTCACATCGAAGGACGTGGTCGTCCGGCCGACCTTGCCGTCGCGGAACCTGACGTTCACGGAGATCGTGCCGGGATACTCGATGGGATTCTCGGTCCTCACCTGGTAGGCGGACACTTCCTCGGCCTCGCTGCGAGCGAACCATCGCAGCGCATCGACGGCGTGACATCCGCCGGTGAGAATGGCTGTGCCGCTGTGCTCGCGGCTGCCCAGCCACTTCTGCTCCGGCGTCATCCATATCCGATGCATGTAGTCCACTTCGACCATGAAGATGTTGCCCAACGCGCCTTGCTCGATCAGTCTGTCGATGGTCATGAGCAGGGGGTTCCAGTGCAGCACGAAGCTCACGATCGTCTTGACCTTGTTCCTGCTGACGGCCTGCCTCTGTTTCTGCACGTCCTCCACGGTCAAGGCCACGGGCTTCTCGATGATTGCGTGCTTGCCGGCCTCCGCCGCCGCGACGACATACGCGGTGTGCGTGTCGTGAGGCGTGCATACCACGACGGCGTCGATATTCTTCATGCGGAGCATCGCCGCCGCATCGGTCTCAATCGCACACTGGAGGTTGTACCTGTCGCGATACCGCTCTGCATTGGCGAGATGGCGGCTGACCAGCGCCCGGACCTCAGAGCGCTCGTCGGCTTGAAAGGCCTTCACGTACTCTTCCGCCACGGCTCCGCAGCCAATGATCCCAACGCCAAGCTTCTCCATCTCCGGACTCCTACGCTTTGGCGGCTTCGGCTCCACCCAAGCCTCGTGCCTCTGCTGCCGGTGCGGCCTGTTTGATCACGTCATCCCGGAAGACCAGCCAGAACGCCGCGAATAGCACGGCGGTCATGGCCGTGATAATGAGCCAGACCGCGTCCCAATTGGTCACTTTCTCGACTGTGTACGCGTCGATGAGCCGGACGTTGAAGAAGGTCCCGACGAGCATGCCCACGCCGAAGCAGATTAACACGATCAGGCCTTGGGCCTGAGCGCGGATTTCCGGAGGAGCCTTCTTGTCCACGTACACTTGGCCGCCGACGAAGAAGAATCCGTAGATCACGCCGTGCACGAGAATGGCCACATAGTATAACGACGGCTGGTTGAGCACGCCGCCGCATAGAAACGCCGCATAACGCACGAGCAATGCCCCCAGGCCGACGAGCATCGCCCATTTCGCCCCGTAGCGGGCCAGCGCCATCGGCACGAGGAGCATGACGAACATCTCCACGAACTGCCCCAGGTTCATCGTCGCGGTCACCTGCTCGAAGCCCTGGCTGATGAAGAACTGCGAGCCGAGCGAGAAGTACATCGTGAATGGGAGCATCACGAGCATGGAGATCAAGATGAAGAGGGCGAAGTTGCGGTCCTTCAGGAGGCCCAGGGCCCGCAGGCCGAGGACGTCGATGATCGAGGCCGGCTTGCCCTTGGCCGGCGGGGGTGTATTGGGCAACGTCATGTTGAGCAACGCCGCCGCCAGAGCGGTGCCAGCGCCGCAGTACAGAGGAATCGCCGTGCCGTCGATGGGCTTGGTTCCGAGCCACTTCACCGCGATCAGGCTGAACACCGCGGACGCCACCCAGCCGATGGAGCCGAACACGCGAATCTGTGGGAACTTCTCCGAGGGAGCGTTCGCCATCGCGATGGCGTTGGTCAGGCCCCAGGTCGGCATGTAGCAGAGCATCCCCAGCAGCAGAATGACGAACAGGGCCGTCGGGTTGCTCTGAAGGGCTCCCAAGAAGAACAGGATCGCGCAGCCGAAGTTCAGGACCATCAGAACCTTCTGACTGGCAAAGTGACGGTCCGCGATCATGCACAGGATCGGCGCGATCAGGCAGCCCAGCGGCATGACGCTGAGGATCAGGGCCTTCAACGTCCCCGTGACGGCGATATTGTCGAGATAAGCCGCCAACTGCACCCACCACACCGCGAACATCATATACTGGAGGAACATCATGATGCTCAGGCGGACTCGGACGTTCATGGGCATGGCGTTCATTGCGAAGCTCCTTTCCCCAAAGTGACTCTTCGTAGGTCGTGCGTCCCCGCACGACACCGTAGCATGGGCGTCCCGCCCATGAATTCAGGACCACGGGCAAGATGCTCGTGCCACATGGCAAACGACGAACCAGATTGGCACAGAGCATACCACAAGCCAGGGGCTGTGGCTACCATGTGCCGGCGGAATGATATGCTTTGCCGATGCGGGCAAGGTCAGCCGGTGTCCGGACGGGCGGCGCCGATGCGCAGTCCAGTCCCATGAACCTTGGGGGCGCTGCCCCCAAACCCCCGGCATTTGTCGCTCCCCGCCTGCGTGGGGACAAGCTTGGGCCAATAGCATGAGAGCGGAAAGCATCGCGGAGCCAACATCGCCGGTTCGCCATCGCAATAGGCAAGGCATTCCGGGAACTGGGTCTCGTCTACGGAAGGCGATGACGCCATCGCTCCGGGTCGCGAGAGCCGTGAAGAACGGCGTAGACAGTTACGGTTTTTGCTTCATGCTCGTAGAAGACGGCATATGGGAAACGGCGTGCTAACGCCCGACGATACTGCTTGTAGACAATTGCCTGCATCTCCGGCATGCGCAGGATGGCGGAGATACACGCATCAACGCAACTCAGAAACTCCTCCCCCAGGCCGGCCCGCCGGGATTCATACCATGCGGACGCCTCCGCGAGGTCCCGCTCGACCTCCGGCGCGATGATTAACTTAGCTGCCATGGCGACTACGGACCCTGCGTTTGACCTCCTCCCACGTGAGTCCGGAGGCGGGGTTCTTCTTCAGGTTCGCCTTTCTCCGGTCCAATTCCTCTTTCTGCCAGTCGTGAACCGGTACCGCTTCCGGAGTCGCCGCCAGATCATCCCACAAGTCCTCTACAAGTTGGAGTTTCTCCGCTGGACTCAGATCAAAGATAGAGGTTGTCGTTGAGTTCACCTGTAATACTCCTGCAATCTGCGTGTATCCTAACAACTGCACGTTCAGGCGTCAAGGAAAACACTCGCCAGCGTCCTCTGGCAAGTAGCCATGCTTCGCCAATCTGTATGACATCAACCGGTGTCCGAGTAGGCCATACGGAGGCTCCCTCAACGTGCACCCATCTTGGGGACGCTGCCCTCAAACCCCCGGCATTTTCCGCTTTGGGCCAATGGCATGATAACAGGAACAGGCGACATGGACGACCACGCTGTTCAGCGGCTCTTGGCTTGCCCTCCTACCACGTTATTGGTGGAATGCGAAGAATGCCAAGGGTCTGGGGACGCCGGCCCCGGTCGTTGGGCCGGTCTCAACCCGCGAATACGCAAAGACCGGATCAGCCCACTTTTTGCCTTTGTCCCGTCTCCACTTTCCCTTGCGAGATCTTTCAACTATGGCGTTGGCTCTCATGATCGTCGTATTGTGACCGGCGCATGTGTCTGCGTGTCTTGACGGTCAACCCGATCCAGGCTGTCAGCAAGAGCCCCGCCAAGCCGAAGAGCATCGCCACACCCATCGCGGTGTATTCCTCGACGACTGCTCTCACCAGCATGCGATCCATGCCGTACATGGCCAGAACAGTCACGCACAAGGCAATCGCGATCTTTCCACCGCCGGCGAACAACGGCATCTCCTTCATGGATCGCATGACAATTGCGAAGATGATGACAAACATCGCTGCCATGGGAATCAAGATGAGAGGATTCTCGTAACGACCGATGATGTCATCTGCCATTGCCTACACTCCATCTATACGCTCCATGAAGAGACGCAGCCGCACGCGGGCATGCACACTGCCAATCGTCATGTTATCGCGACTATTCTCACACCACACAGCTTGCACAGCCGGCGAATCTCATTCATCGTTTCTTTCGTTGCGTTGGCCACCAGATTGCCGGGCAGTTCGATCTGCTTCGCCCCGACTTGATCGCCCGTTGGACGTAGGTCAGCAACACCACGTCAGATGGCATCGGACGCACCTCTCTTCTTCGGCTTAGGCTTCGAGAGCAGGGCCCACAGCAGGTATCCCAGGGAACCAAGAACGCCAAGGCTTGCTCCCACAATCAAGATCATACCTGTCGTAGCATCCAACGTGCGCGTGCCTGTCAGTACAGATGAAGCAATAACCCCGCCGCTGAAGATCGCTGCCAATGGAATGCCAGCGTAGAACCCGGTCGCACGCCGACGGTTGGCCGGAACCCACCCGGTAGTCAGCACGCCCTTCTTACCTCCCGTGATTATCACGGCGAAGGAGCGTCCGGCGTACCGAAGATGAGCCACAGTGAACGGAACCAAGAAGAAGGACATGCCTGTACGGTGTATGCGACCGGCTGTGCTCTGAGAGACCTTCCGTTCGATGGCCTCGATCCTACGCCGAGTAGTGGCGGGAATAAACCCCGGAATCACGGGCATTTCCGCGCCCTCCGCCACCGATTGATCGAGGAGAATACCGGGCCAATCCGATATATCCCACTCGATGCCTGATTCCGAGACGTGCTTCGTCCTCTCCTCGACCCGAAATTTGACCTTGACGATGGGATATAGCGCCACCTTTCCTGTTGCGCCGCAGTCACCGCAAGGATGGGAATCTTCGCCCTTGCAGGTCGTGCAGGGGAGTTTCTTTGCTCCATGACAATACTCGCACTTCAGATTCTCGCTATACTTGCCGTCAGAAGAATACTTGTACTTGCCCGTGCCATCGCAATGACGACACATCACTTCTGCGCAGCCGTGACAATCGGGGCATACCCACTTGCCCAAACCATTGCACTTTTTGCACACTGCAACCTGGTCGGGAGCAGAGGCTCGCTGAGAATAGTTCTTCTCCACAAAGGATTCTGGAGGACGAACGGGGATGGACCAGATATCTCTTGTGAAGGACTCAATGTGCTGATGAATGTCCGGAAGATAGGCCGCGGTCTCGTGTTCTAACGACCGCTCCTCAACGACGATTTCCATTTTGACGCGAACTGCCCAACGGTTCTCAACTCGTTCCAGCTTGGCATGTTCACACAAAGGCGACAAGTATTGCGGGCGTTCCAAGCTCCATTCATTGAGAATCCGTAACGCCTGCGTCTCCGTGATCGCACGACCCGCGAGCGTGGATTCAAAGTAGCCAGCGTCCGGTTGATTGCCATTATCTGTCAACTGGCAATTGCGCATTTCTTTCGCGATGCGCTGTGCCACAAGCGTGAGGTCCTCGGGCGAGAACTGCGAGACGCTGTTACGAACGTGTTCGGTGCCGAAGACATCTTCTACCATCTCCTGCGCACTCTGATACCGCTCGCCGGGGTCTTTAGCGAGGGCCTTGCGAATGACACGGGCGAACGGCTCTTCGATGTTAGTCAGGTCAGGGAGAGCGGTCATCTGCTTCATCAGGATTTCACTCCGATCGGAACCCAGGAACGGAGGTTGGCCGGTCAGCATTTCGTATAGCACAACGCCCAATGCGTAGATGTCCAGTGTCCGGTCATACTCGCCCGTGCCCATCTCCGGAGCCATGTAGTGCACGGTCCCCACAACGGTTGTCTGGCTAAGACCAACGTCACGGTCTCCCGTGATCGCCTTGGTTAGGCCGTAGTCACCAATCTTCACATAGCCGTTCTCGTAGAAGATATTGCCCGGCTTGAGGTCGCGGTGGATGATGCCGCACTCGTGGAGGAAGGACAAACCCTTACCAATCTCGCGCAGAAAGAACGCCGACTTCTGGGTCCCCAGCCCACCGGGCGATTCCCTGAGTAAATCGGCCAGCGATGGCCCGGAGACGTATTCCATGATGGCAAAGGGCTTGCCCTTATCGTTGTACCTGACGTCGAAGATCGTGACCAGATGCGGGCTCTTGAGGTTCATGCATTGGCTGATGCCGCGCACCTCGATCTGCTCGTAGCTCTGGATCGCCTTGATTGCCACCTGGCGACCGCTGTCGCTGATGGCGTAATAGACCTCGCCGAAGCCGCCCCGTCCGGCCGCTCGCTGGATCGTGTACCCCTCAAGCGGCCGATCTCCATATTTGTATTGATACGTGTCCATCTCTTCTCCGTCTCACAGAGCACAGTAGCCTGCAAATCCATAGCCGTATTGTAGGAGCAAGGCTGGGAAAAGGCAAACGGAATTGAACCAATTGCTGGCAAGAGTCCTGCAACACTGCATCTTCCTGCTATCATGCTATTGGCCCAAAGCGGAAAATGCCAGGGGTCTGGGGACAGCGGCCCCAGGCCGTCAGGACGGAGTTGGGCGGACCTGCGGCTCGGAAATCGGGACCTCCTACCATGTTGCGCTTCGTAGCTCGAAAAGGGGATTGAACGCGGTCGCGACAATGGGTAGCATGATGCGGTGTGTGACGCAAAGAGGTGGCATGGGCGCGGGCGTCCATGCAGGCAAGATCACGGGCAAGATGCCCGTGCTACGAAAGGAGGTACTCATGGGTCAATCCAATGAACTGACGCGGCGTGGGTTTATGCGAGTGGGGGCCGGGGTGGTGGCAGCGGTTGGGGTGGCAAGGCTGGGGCAGGCGACGGCGTCGGCGGCCGGGGCGAAGAAGATCCCGATTGGGTTGCAGGTGTACTCGGTGCGGGGCGAGGCGCAGAAGGACCTGGCGGGCGTGCTGGCGCAGGTGGCGGAGATGGGCTATGAGGGGGTCGAGTTCGCGGGGTACTACAACTGGCCCGCCGAGAAGATTCGCAAGGTCCTCGACCAGCACGGCCTCAAGTGCTGCGGGACGCACACCGCCGTGACCGCGATGCTGGGCGACGAGTTTGCCAGGACTGTGGAGTTCAACAAGACCATCGGCAACAAGAACCTGATCGCCCCCGGCATCCCCGGCAACATGCAGCCGACCAACAAGCAGGCCTGGGTCCTGTTCGCCAAGCTGATGACGGAGTTGGCCGGCAAGGCGAATGAGCAGGGGATGCGGGTCGGCTATCACAATCACGCCGGGGAGTTCGATGGCAAAGACGGCTACATCCCATGGGAGGTCTTTGCGAGCAATAGCGGCAAGGACGTGATCCTGCAAGTCGATATCGGGCATGTCGCGCGGGCCGGGGCCGATCCTGCCAAGTACATGCAGATGTTCCCCGGCCGGCTGACGACCGTCCACGTCAAGGACTTCCGCAAGGGCCAGCCCGATCCTGTCGTCGGCGAGGGAGAGGTGGACTGGCCGACCATGTTCCGCATCTGCGAAGGCGCCGGCGGCACCGAGTGGTACATCATTGAAGACGAGAGCCGCGATGACGTGATGCAGCGGATCAAGACGGATATCGAGAACCTGCGCAAGCTGTTGGCGAAGTACCATGCGTAGTCTCGGAAGTGTGAAGTGGAAAGTGTGAGGTTTGAAGTGGAAGACGCGAAGCTGGAAGGCTTGAAACTTCAAACTTCGCACTTGAAACTTCGGCCGCAGGATGAGCTGTGAAGGGGAGCTGTTATGGTGAATCGTGGATGTTTGTTGGTCGTGATGGTGCTTGCGATGACCCTGCCTGTGCAGGCGGCGGAGGTGATCTTCATGCCGACGAAGATTGACGGGCCCGTTCACGATCCGGCCCAGAACAGCTACTGGTTCGGGCCGTTCTGCGAGTGTGCGTCGGTCCTGGACGTCGATGGCGACGGGGACCTCGATATTGCGGCAGGGCGCAACTGGTACGAGGCGCCTGACTGGACCAAGCACGCGGACTTCCGAGATGGGGCCGAGACCAACGGCCCTGAGACGGACGACAACAGCGAATTTGCCATGGACGTCAACTTCGACGGCCGGACGGACATCGTCAGCTCCGGCTGGATGTTCCTCAAGGGGGCGTTCTGGTATGAGAACCCGGGCAAGAAGGACGTGGTATGGAAGTCCACCCGCATTCATCAGGCCGTGAACATGGAGGGCGTGATCGAGGGGGACATCGATGGTGACGGCGACGATGACATCCTCTGCAACCACTGGGCGCTGGTCAAGGGCCAGGGAGTGACGTGGCTGGAACACATCAACAAGGCCCCTTGGTTCGTGGAGCACGTTGTGGGGACCCAGGGCGATATGCACGGCAACGGTCTGGGCGACATCAACGGCGACGGGCGAGTGGATATTGTGACGCAGGTCGGGTGGTACGAGCAGCCGCAACGAGCGACCGACACGCCATGGACCTTCCACGCGGACTACGAATTCAAGGCGGACAAGGGTTTGGGCGGGCCGGCGTCGCACCCCATCATCGTCTACGACGTGGACCAGGATGGCCACAACGACATCATCATCGGCGCTTCCCACAACTACGGCATGGCCTGGCTCCAGCAGAAGGTGGATGGGACAGGCAAGCGAACCTTCACAACGCACTGGGTGGAGACCGACTACAGCCAGTTTCACACCTTCGCCATGGGCGATCTCAACGGCGACGGCAAGCCCGACCTCGTGACCGGCAAGCGGCTCTTCGCCCACCACGGCCGGGATATCGGGGCCTTCGATCCTCTCTACACCTTCTGGTACGACATCCAGGGCGGCAAATTCGAGCGGCACATCCTCTCGTACAATCATCTGCCGTACTATCCCGAAGAAGGAGGCATCAATCCGCCGCCTAATTACGTGGTCAGTGCCGGCATGAAACTCAACATCGCCGACATGAACAAGGACGGTCGCAATGACATCGTGATCGCCGGCAAAGGCGGCCTGTATGTCTTTTACAACCACGGCAATCCACCCACGCCGTCCCGGCTCCACAAACTCGCGCCGGAAGAGGTGTATCCCACTTGGCGGGATTGGCCTGCGTACCAAGTCCTTTTCAACAGCAAGGACCTCGCCGGCTGGAACGTCCCGGACGGGGACAATGGCCACTGGAAGGTCGTTGACGGCGTGATCGACTACGACGCCCAGTCTGAGGCAAAGGGCGACAAGAACCTGTGGACGCAGGAATCGTACGGCGATTTCGCCCTCCACGTGGAATGGCGGTTCAAGCAGACCTCGGGCCTGTACCCGATGCCCACGATTTTGCCCGACGGCTCGTACAAGACCGACGCGAATGGCAAGGTGATCGAGACCCCAACTCCCAACGCGGATTCCGGCATCCTCCTTCGCGGCTCAGGCCGAGGACAGGTCAACTTGTGGTGCTGGCCGATCGGCTCGGGGGAAATGTGGTCCGTCCGCAACGACACGAATCTGACGCTGCCGCAGCGGGCGGCCGCCGTGCCCAAGGTCCCCGCCGACCGCCCGGTCGGGCAGTGGAACTCCATGGACATCACGGCGGTCGGCGACCGTGTCACGGTGATGCTCAACGGCAAGCTCGTCATTGAAAATGCCCAGGTGCCCGGCCTGCCTGAGCGAGGCCCTATCGGCCTACAGCACCACGGCGGCATTGATCCCAAGACCGGCGAACATGGCCCCGCCTCCAGCCTGGTCCAGTTCCGCAACGTTCTGATCCGGCCGCTCACGCAGAAAGATGGACAGCAGGCCGCCGTGCCGAAGACCGATGCCTCCGGCTTCGTCACCCTGTTCAACGGCAAGGACCTGACCGGCTGGACGACCGGGCCCGACAATTCATGGATTGTGCGAGACGGGGTCCTGACCGTTCGCCGGGGGATGGACGGCCAGGAGCACAACTTTGACTACCTCTGGACGCGGGACACCTATGGCGACTTCATCCTCGACCTGGAGTTCAAAGTCGTGGACGGCACGAACAGCGGGATCTTCTTTCACACCTCGGACCTGAAGGATCCCGTCTATACAGGCATCGAGATCCAGGTGGCCAACTCGTACGGGCGTGAGAAGATCAGCAAGACCGGCACCGCCGGGGCCGTCTACGATTGCCAGGAACCCTCCAGGAATGCGATCAGACCCCCGGGCGATTGGAACCGCTGTACACTCACCTGCAAGGGCAGTCGAGTCGAAGTCGTGCTCAATGGCGAGCCGGTCATCAACATGGACGTGGACCGGTGGACCAAGGCGAAAGAGAACCCTGACGGGACGCCGAACAAATTCCCGCGGGCCATCAAGGACTTCGCCCGCGTCGGCTCCGTCGGCCTACAGGACCATGGCCGGCCGGTCTGGTATCGCAATATCAGAATCAGACGCCTCGATCATTGACTATCAATAGACAAGAATCCATTGGAAAGGAATCGTCGCATGTACAATCAGACGCCGCTTTCAAAAGATTCTATTCACAGTTGCAGCCGCCGTCAGTTTCTTACAACGGCACTCGCCGGTGCGGGCGTTGTGATGGCCCAATCCGGCCTGCTGGCCGGGGCCGAGATGCGCAAGACCTCCCGCAAGCAGCGCGCCACGGACATCGTGACGTTGGGTCCCACGGGCATCAAGGCCACCCGGCTCGCTCATGGCACCGGGTGGAACGGTGGGGCGCGATCCTCCGCCCACACCCGGCTGGGGGAAAAGGCCTTCACGGAGCTGATTCGTCACAGCCTGGACCAGGGGGTCGCGTTCATCGACACCGCCGACCTGTACGGGGCGCATCCCTACGTCGCGACGGCCCTCAAAGGCATTTCGCGGGACAAGTACATCCTGTCGAGCAAGATCTGGCCGCGGAAGGAGTACTGGAACTCCCCTTCCGGCGGGGCCAAAGAGGAGGTGGACCGCTTCCGCAAGGAGCTCAACACCGATGTCCTCGACATCTGCCTGATCCATTGCATGATGGATGCCAAGTGGCCAAAGGAGTTTGAGCGCATCCGGGACGAGATGTCTGAGCTGAAGCAGAAGGGCGTTGTGCGGGCCGTCGGCGTTTCCTGCCACGACCTCGGCGCCCTGAAGGTGGCGGCGGCCCATCCCTGGGTCGATGTCTTCATCGCCCGGATCAACAACGTGGGCAAGGAGGCCGAGATGGATGCCTCGCCCCAGGAGGTGGCGCTCGTCCTCAAACAGGCCCGCGCCAACGGCAAGGTCGTCGTCGGCATGAAGCTCTTCGGGGCGGGAAAGCTGGCCAAGCCCGAGCAGAAGGACGCCTCGCTGGAATACGTGTTCCACAATCAACTGGTGGATGCGGTTACCATAGGGATGATGAGGCCGAAGGAAGTGGACGACACGATCCGCCGGGTGAACAAGGCGCTGTAGAAGTCTCAAGTGTGGAGTTTCAAGCTTGAAGGGCCCCTCAACACTTCACACTTCAGACTCTTTCCCATGCAATTTGCCGGGCTTGCGGAACGTCCTATCCGATTGATGATGGATTATTGGTGATTTGAGGCGGATGACGCCCCTCTCAAGAGTCAATTATCCATCATCCATAATCGATAATCAATGCACCGGACTGGCGAAGCATGGTGAAGACATCGTTGATTTCGGCGATTCTGCTCATGGCCTCCCCGGCGGCCATGGAGGCCCGGGAGATGGCGTGGAGCCCCTTTGAAAGCCCCGCCCCTCTGATGCCCCGCAGCCGGATCGACGAGTTGCTTTTCGGCCGATTGGAGCAGTTGGGCATCCCGCCTGCCCGTTTGTGTTCCGATGCGGTATTTGTCCGCCGCGCTTTCCTGGATGTGATCGGCACGCTGCCCACCGCTCAGGAGGTCAGGGCGTTCCTCTCGGACAAAGACCCCAAGAAGCGCAGCGCCCTGATCGACCGCCTGCTGGAGCGGGGGGAGTTTGCCGACTACTGGGCGATGAAGTGGGGCGATCTGCTTCGCGTCAAATCGGAGTTCCCCATCAATCTGTGGCCCAATGCGGTGCAGGGCTATCACCGTTGGATTCGGACCTGCATCAAGGAGGACATGCTCTATGACCGGTTCGTCCGCGAGATGCTGACGGCCAGCGGCAGCAATTTCCGCGTGCCCCAGGTGAATTTCTACCGGGCTGTCCAAAGCAAGGAGCCGCAGGCCCTGGCACAGGCGGTGGCGTTGACCTTCATGGGGGTGCGCGCGGAGGGCTGGCCGAAGGACCGCTGGTCGGACATGGCCGTCTTCTTCTCACAGGTCGGCTACAAGTACACCGGGGAATGGAAGGAGGAGATCATCTTCTGCGATCCCAATAGGGCCCCGGCACTGGGCGCTGACGGCTCGCGGCGGACAGCGGCCCTTCCGGATGGGACCACACTCCAGTTTTCGGTGGGGCAGGATCCCCGCGAGGCTTTTGCTGATTGGCTGACGGCTCCGGGCAATCCCTGGTTCGCCCGGAATATCGTGAACCGCATCTGGTCCTGGCTTCTGGGTCGAGGCATCGTTCACGAGCCGGACGATGTCCGCCCGGACAATCCGCCGAGCAATCCGGAGCTGTTGGCTTTTCTGGAAAAGGAGCTGATCGCCGCCCACTACGACCTGAAGCACATCTATCGGCTGATTCTGAAATCGCAGACGTATCAGCTTTCCTCCATTTCTCGGAGCGACAGGCCCGAAGGGGCGGCCAACTTCGCGAGCTACCCGCTGCGCCGGCTGGAGGCGGAGGTGCTCATTGATGCGCTGAACCAAATCACCGGCACGACTGAGAAGTACTCCAGCGCGATTCCCGAGCCGTTCACGTTCATCCCTGAGGATCAACGTTCGATCTCGCTGGCGGACGGCAGCATCACCAGCTCCTTCCTCGAATTGTTCGGGCGGCCGCCGCGTGACACCGGGCTGGAATCAGAGCGGAACAGCCGTCCCACCGCCGCCCAACGGTTGCACATGCTCAATTCCAGTCACATCCAGCGCAAGATCGAGCAGGGTCCGAAGCTGCAAGCTCTGCTGCAATCCAGGCGTAAGCCGCCTGAGATCGTCAATGAGCTCTACCTGACGATTCTCTCGCGTTTTCCGACGAAAGAGGAGTTGAAGGTTATCGCGGCGTCCGCTCCTCAGTCCGGCGGCGGAAGGGGGCGCGAGACGGCCGTGGATCTCGCCTGGGCGATGATCAACAGCGCGGAATTTCTCTACCGGCACTGATCCGGGTCAACAATGAAGGGTGGGCAGTCTATGAGCACGTTGGCCTCCAGGCGTGAAGCGATACGCCTCGGTTTGTTCGGCACAGCAGGAATGTTGCTGACCGGCGGCTTGGGTTGTCGCGTCCCAGCCACAGATGTACCACGCAACGCAAAGGGTGCGCCCGGAGCCGCCAGACCCAATGTCGTTCTCATCCTGGCTGACGATCTTGGGTGGGGCAGTGTCGGCTGTTACGGCGCCGACGCCAAGCTCGTGCGCACGCCGAACATAGACCGATTAGCGAAGGAGGGCCGCCGTTTCACCGATGCGAACACGGCCTCCTCGGTTTGTTCGCCCACGCGATACGCGCTGATGACCGGCCGATACTGCTGGCGCACGTCCTTGCAGTATGAGGTGCTAAACGTGTACGCACCGCTGCACATCGAGCCGACACGCCCGACTCTTGCGTCGATCCTCAAGCCGCTTGGGTATCGCACGGCTGTTGTCGGCAAGTGGCACCTCGGTTACCAATCGCAGAAGACCGACTATACCCAGCCGTTGCGTCCGGGCCCGCAGGACCTGGGCTTCGACTACCAGTTCGCCGTTCCATCCAATCACGGCGACGCCACGGGGGTCTATGTGGAGGGCGAACAGGTCGCCGGCCTGCGGTCGGCAACGTTGGACCCGGGCAAGTACAAGAACTGGAGAGGCGTCAGACAAATGGGTCTGGATGCCCCGCAGAGGGTGGACGACGACGTGATGCCCACGCTGACGCAGAAGGCGGTCGCATGGCTCAAGCAGCAAGAACGAGGAACGCCTTTCTTTCTCTGCTACACCCCCGTCTCGGTACACAACCCGGTCACGCCTTCCACCGCGACAAGAGGCACGAGCAAGGCAGGTCCGTACGGCGATTGGATTCATGAACTGGACCGGTCCGTCGGCGCCGTGCTGGCGGCGCTCGACGAAAAGGGTCTGACAAACGACACGCTCGTGCTGCTCACATCCGACAATGGCGGGGAGTTCTTCGGTGAGGAGCAGGCCGCCGCACAAGCGGCAGGGCTCAAGCCGATGGGACCATTCAAAGGCGACAAGCACACCATCTGGGAGGGCGGGTTCCGCGTCCCGTACATCGTGCGATGGCCGGGCCGGGCGCCGGCGGGAACGACCTGCGATGAGATGATCAGTCTTACGGACACGTTCGCGACAATTGCCGCGCTGACGGGTCTCCCCATGCCGGCCGCGAGCCAGGCTGCCGAGGACAGCTTCAACATCCTGCCCTTGTGGTTGGATAAGAAGCACGACAGACCCCTGCGTCCCTACATGATCGTCCACAGCGCCGATGGTGTTTTCGCGATTCGCAAGGGCCCGTGGAAGTGGATCGAAGGCAAGCCCGCCAAGCCCAAGCCGCCCCAGGCCCGGCGCGACGAATTCCATCCGCAACTCTACAACCTCAGCGACGACATCGCTGAGACCAAAGACGTGCAAAACTCAGACCCGGCCGTGGCGGCGGAACTCAGTACGCTTCTCAATCGCTGCCGGGAACAAGGCCGGAGTAGGGGGTGACCCTATGAACATGGATCGCAGGGACTTTCTTCGTATCGTTGGAGCCGCCAGTCTTCCCTTGGCCATTCGTGGTGTGCCCGCAAGGGCATCCAGCCAAACGCCTGACGGCGTCACTACAAAAGGCAAAGCCAAAGCCGTTATCCAAATCTGGATGTGGGGCGGCCCGGCACATCTGGACACATTCGACCCGAAGCCGGATGCGGGCAACGACTACTGCGGCTCGTTGGCCAAGCCGATTCCCACGAATGTGGACGGGATTATCATCGGCGAGCTGCTGCCTCTGCTGGCCAAGCAGGCGGACAAGTATTCGATCATCCGCAGCATGACTCACGGCATCAACTCCCATGAAACGGCGTCCTACATGGTTCAGACCGGACGCGCGCCCGGCGGCAAGGAGGTCTATCCCTGCGTCGGGGCCGTCGTCTCGCTGTTCAAGGGCTACGACGCCGGATATAGCGGGCTGATTCCGCCCTACATCGTGCTCACAGACCTGCAGGGGCGGTTCTCCGAGGCGGGATTCCTGGGGTCTCGCTACAGACCTTTTGCCACGGGTGGCGACCCGGCCCGGACCCCATTTGTCGTCGAGGGTGTCGTCGCGCAGGGCATCTCCGAGAAGCGCCAGCAGAGCCGGCGGGACCTTCTTCAGAACCTGAACACGCTGGAACACGCAATGAAGGGCGACCCGCAATTGGCGGCCTCGGAGCAGTGTGAGAGACAGGCGTATGACCTGATCCTGGGCGACGGGGCCAAGGTGTTCGACCTGGCGCAGGAGAAGGATGAATTGCGTGAGCAGTACGGCCGCAATACGTTTGGGCAATCTTGTCTCATGGCGCGGCGGCTCGTCGAGCGAGGCGTCCCCTACGTCACCATCAACTACAAAGGCTGGGACACGCACAAGCAGCACTTTCAGACCATGCGCCGCAAGCTGCCTGAGATGGACAGGGGCATGGCGACGTTGCTCCAGGATTTGTCGGACCACGGCCTGTTGGACAGCACCATCGTCTGGTGGAGCGGTGAATTTGGCAGAACGCCCAAGGTCCAGTGGGAGCCTCCCTGGAGTGGCGGACGCAACCATTATGGCAAGGTCTTTTCCGCCGTGGTCGCCGGCGGCGGCTTCAAGGGCGGCCGCGTGGTCGGGGCCTCGGATGCCAAGGGCGAAGAGGTAAAGGATAGACCTGTCTATCCGGTGGACCTCATCGCGAGCATGTATGAACTGCTTGGCATTGATTCTGAGGCAAGGCTGCCTCATCCGCAGGGCCTGACCGTTGGCGTGCTGCCATCGACCGCTGACGGCGTCAGTACGGGTGGACGCTTGAAAGAGATCATGTAGGCTGTGGAGCAGTTTATGCAGTGGCGTGTGATATCGGGCATGGTGGTTCTTCTGGGGATTGCGACCGCTGCGGTGGCACAGAACAGCCCACGTATCGGGTACGTCTACCCCGCCGGCGGCCAGCGCGGCACAACGTTCCAGGTTGTGGTTGGCGGGCAGTTCCTGGACGGCGTCACCAATGCGTGTTTCTCCGGCGCCGGGGTCCAGGCTGTGGTGGTCGAGCACACCAAGCCGCTGACCCAACGGGAGTTCAACGAGCTGAGGGAGAAATTGAAGGGGCTCCAGGAGAAGAAACTGGCCGGGACAAAAGGCGGCACTCCGGCGTCGACGGCCGCCGCGAGGGATAAACGCGGAGCGCAGGAGAGCACACAGCTTTCTACAGAGCCTAACAAACCTGCGGAATGGACGGCCGAGGACGAGAAGATGGTCGTGGAGATCAGGAAGAAGCTCCTCCTCGCCCCCAACAGGCAGGCCAATCCCGCGATTTCTGAGAGGGTCAAGCTCACAATCACGATGGCGCCGGACGCCGAGCCAGGCCAGCGCGAGTTGAGGCTGACGACAGCAGCGGGCTTGACGAACCCGCTCCTCTTCTGTGTCGGCGAGTTACCGGAATTCGGTAAGAAGGAGGCGAGAGATATCGCCGAACTTGAACAACAGAACCCCAGAGCGGTGAAATCCGCCAAGCCGGGAACTGAGATGGGGATTGCGCTGCCGGCGATCCTGAACGGCCAGATCCTGCCCGGGGGCGCGGACCGGTTCCGGTTTGCCGCGACTCAGGGGCAGCACCTGGTAATCGCCGCCAGTGCACGCGAGCTGATCCCATACCTGCCCGATGCTGTCCCTGGCTGGTTTCAGGCCACGTTGGCACTCTACGATGACGAGGGGAGAGAGCTGGCCTATGACGACGACTACCGTTTCAATCCCGATCCGGTCCTCTACTACGAGATCCCCAAGGATGGCGAATATGTGATCGAGATCAAGGACTCCATCTATCGCGGCCGCGAAGATTTCGTCTATCGCATCGCGGCGGGCGAGCTGCCGTTTGTCACGAGCATCTTCCCGCTCGGCGGCCGGGCAGGGACGTCGACGAGGGTTGAGCTGAGGGGCTGGAACCTCCCCGTGGACACGCTGACGCCGAGCTTCGGAGATGCTGAAACCGGAATCCATCAGCTTTCCGTGCGGAGAGATGAGCAGGTCTCCAACCTCGTGCCATTTGCGGTGGACACGCTGCCGGAGTGCCTGGAGCGGGAGTCAAACGACCAGCAGCAAGACGCACAGCCGATTAGGATGCCGACGATCATCAACGGGCGCATCGACCGGAGTGGCGACAACGACCTGTTCTGTTTCGAAGGGCGCGCAGGCAGCGAGATTGTGGCGGAAGTATACGCTCGCCGGCTGAATTCGCCAATGGATTCGGTGCTCAGGCTGACCGATGCCGCCGGCCGGCAACTTGCAGCCAACGACGATCATGACGACAAGGGGGCAGGGCTGAGCACGCACCACGCGGACTCCTACCTCCGTGCCACACTGCCCGCCGATGGACCCTATTACCTGCATCTGGCTGATACGCAAAACAAGGGCGGACCGGAATACGGCTATCGCTTGCGCACGGGGCCGCCACGGCCGGACTTCGAACTACGAATTGTGCCGTCCAGCGTCAACGTCCGGGGCGGGGCGAGTGTTCCTCTGACGGTCTATGCCGTCCGCAAGGACGACTTCTCGGGCGATATCACACTGGTTTTGAAGGACTCGCCGGCGGGCGTCATTCTGAGCGGCAGTTGGGTTCCCGCCAATCAGGAGACAGTGCGGGTGACCCTGACGGTCCCGCCGACGCCCACGCAGGAGCCGCTGAGACTGTCACTGGAAGGCCGCGCCACGATTGATGGCCGCGAGGTCATCCGCCCGGTCGTGCCGGCGGAGGACATGATGCAGGCGTTCTTCTACCGGCATCTCGTTCCCGCCAAAGAGCTCAAAGTAGCCATCTCAGGACGCGGGATGGCCAAAGCCCCGGTGAGATTCCTCAGCGCCACTCCTATCAGAATCCCCGCCGGGGGGACTGCCCGGGTGCAACTGGCACCTCCGGGAAACGTACTGGCGGGCAGGGTCCAGCTTGAACTCAGCGAGCCGCCGGAGGGAATCACAATCGAGAAGGTCGAGCCGGCCCGCCAGGGCGCCGAGATCCTGCTGCACAGCGACGCCACAAAGGTCAAACCGGGTCTGAAAGGCAATTTGATCGTCAACGTCTTTGCCGCAAGTCGGGCGGCTCCCGAAAAACAGAGGGCGCAGGGAAACCGGCCCCGCATGCCGCTGACCGTGCTGCCGGCCATACCCTTCGAAATCATCCCGTAGAGAGTCTGAAGTTGGGAGTGTGAAGAACGATCGCTTGAAACTTCACACTTGAAACTGACTTGGAGCCTATGCTCTATTTTCGAAACATAGTTCAGGCGATACGGACGGTCGCGACGGGTCTGCCACGGGGAGCAGGACATCCGCAAAATGGGCCGACTCCATCGCAAAATGCCCTACACGAGCTTCACGTTTCTCGTCGGGACGCTGGCCATCGCCGACGTGCTGCCGGCGTTCGCAACTCACAAGACGATGTGGATCGTCTGCTTTGCCTTGCTGTACGTGACCTTCGCAGTCAAGATCCCGGCCTTCCCATTCCACACGTGGCTTCCGGACGCCCACGTCGAGGCGCCGACCCCGATCAGCATGATCCTGGCGGGCCTGCTCGTTCTCTTCATCGGCTGGGGATTCCTCAACAGCTTCAGTCTCCACCTGTTCGGCCTGGCAGGCTGAGTCCTCGCCGCTCTGAAGGCGATCCTCGGCCAGCACCGTCCCCGGAATGGGTAGGAATCTCCGCGAATTCGCAGATTTCAAGTCGAACCAAACCAGCCTCTTGCCTTTTCACGGATCCGTTCGTTAAGCGAATCGTCGAGGTCGTGTATAGTGATCGATTTCAGGGCAGTACCTCATTGGGTGAGGTGCAGATTTCTTCGGGGGTGCATCGCTTCTGAAAGAATTTCGTCGCCTCAGTAACGCTGGAGAACACCCTGCTGGCAGTCTGGGTGACGAAGACGGAGGGGGCCTGGCGGGCGGTCCAGATGACGTAGACTTCCTTGGCGGCCTCGTGGGCGTGCTGGAGCTCGCGTTCCACGCCGCTGGAGATGGCCGCTCTGCCGTCCGGCAGCGCCGGGACGAAACTGACGATCATGTCGGCCTGGTCGATCAGCAGAAAGTCGCGGGCGTAGATCTGGTTGTTGATGTCGCGCTCGATTTGCAGGACCTCCTCGATGCTCAGACGCACCGGCTGATTCAGGGCGGCCACCTCGATGAAATCGAGTCCCTGCTCGCGGGCCTGTCTGGCCAGCACGGGCAGGTGCGCCTCCTCCAGGTCGCCGGGATCGAAGCAGATGAACAGCCGCTTCATCAGACTGCGAAATTCCTCGATCTCCTTCGTCACCGCCGCGATTCGCGACACCGCCGTCATGGGGAAGCTGAGGTAGACCCGCTTGAGATGTCTTTGGAAGAGGAGGCGACAGAAGGTCTCCGTGGTCTCCTGCCGGCCCCCGCGGGCCAGGCAGTAGAAGGGGATCTTGTCGTCGATGCCCTTGCAGAGCATCTCCGTGCTGATGATTTCCTCTTCGCGCCAGACGATCAGGTCCTTGAGGCTGTGTTCGAGGGCGTGCATTTGGAGCAATCGCAGGTGCATGGCGACGACGCCGTCGATCAGGCAGATATACATGTCCGCGTTGAGCTGTCGCATCTGGTCGAAGTCCACGGCGGGAAAGAGCCCGTGCCGCCAGCGGAACGTCGCGTGCGTGTTGACGATCAGGTGGGGGACCTGGCCGGCGCGAGCGATGATGTCTTTGAATATGCTGCGGCGGAGCGAATGAAGCCGCTTCAGGGAGATATCGAGGATTTTGCCCGGCGGAATGTCCGGCGCCTCCGCGTACATCATGTCGCCGACACTACAGAGCCCCACCTCTTTCCCGAGCTGTCGCGCGGAACGGCAGACCTTCTCAAGATACCCTTTCTTGCTGAGGCCAACCATTCCTGTGACGACGATTATCATAGGTCCTCGCGAGGGCCTCCGCAGATCACTTCGATGTTGACGCCCCCGCTCCCGGAGAGAATTGGAGATTCTTCAGCCGTTGCTGCCGGTCGTGCTCCCTGAGGGCCGCGATCAGCTCGCCCATGTCGCCGTTGATGATCCTGTCGAGATGGTACAACGACAGGCCGATCCTGTGGTCGGTCACGCGGTTCTGCGGGAAGTTGTACGTCCTGATCTTCTCCGACCGATCGCCCGAGCCGATCATCGTCTTTCGCTGCGAGTCCCGCTCGGCCCTTCGCTTGCTCTCATGGAGCTCGTAGATTCGGCTGCGGAGGATTCGCCAGGCCTTGGCCCGGTTCTTGTGCTGGCTGGCCTCCTCTCGCATGTTGACCGTGATGCCGGTCGGGACGTGTTCGAGTCGAATGGCGCTGCTGACCTTGTTGACGTTCTGCCCGCCCGGCCCGCTGGCTCGGCTGACGTGCTCGACCACATCGCTCGGGTTAATGTCGATGTCCACTTCCTCCGGCTCCGGAAGGACGGCGACCGTGGCGGCCGAGGTGTGGATACGGCCCTGCGCCTCCGTCTCGGGCACGCGCTGGACGCGATGCCCGCCGCCCTCGTAGCCCAGCTCCGACCAGACGCCCTCGCCCTTGATGTTGACGATGATTTCGCGAAAGCCGCCCATATCCGAGGGGCTGAAGTCAAGCTGCTCCACCTTCCATCGCCGGCTCGAGGCGTACTTGACGTACATCTCGTGCAGGTCCCGCGCAAACAGTGCCGCTTCCTCCCCGCCCGTGCCGGCCCGGATTTCCATGATGACCGAGCCGATGTGCAGGTCGTCGGCCATGATCAGGGTATCCTGGATGTCGCTCAGCAGCCTGTCTCGCTTGGCGGTCAGTTGCTCGATCTCCTCCTCGGCCAGGGCCTTGAGGTCGGCATCGGCCGCCGGGTCGTCGACCATCTGCCGGGCCTCCTCGATCCCGGCGACGGTCGCCTTGTACTCGCGGTACATCTCGACCATCGCGCGGATCTTGCCCCGCTCCTTCGATATGGCGACCAGCCTGGCGGGCTCCCGGCCCACGTCGGGATCGGAGATCTGCCGGTCGATCTCGTCGTACCGGGCATCCATCTCGTCAAGGATTGCCAGAACGTTGTTCCGTTCGTCGCTCATAAGTCGAGTTCTGCAAAATGGAGAGTAGGCTTATATTATTCAAGGAAATCGATTCTCGCATTTCCTTAAACAATCAGCGTACCTGGTTGGGTGTCAACCACTTACAGTCCGGAAGGAAAAATCAGCAAGACGATTCTTCCTTCCTCAAGTAAGCCTAATCTCCATTTTGCAGAAGTCCAGTCATAATAAAAAGCCCCTGCACCCGCCGGAACGGGAACAGGAGCTTATTCTCCCGCGGTTGGCGCAGCTACTGCTTCGTCGGCTCTTCTTTTGGCTTCTTGATGTACGACGTGCCGTACTTCTTCTGGAACCGCTCGATCCGGCCGGCCGTATCGACGAACTTCTGCTTGCCCGTGTAGAACGGATGGCACATCGAGCAGATTTCCGCGTGGATCGCGTCGGACGTGCTGCGCGTCTCGAAGGTGTTGCCACAACCGCAGTGGACCACGACCTTCTCGTACTTCGGATGTATCTTTTCCTTCATCGTTTTGACTCCCATGTACATCAGAAACTGTGTAGTTTACCACCACCCGCACACTTTTCAATAGCATTTTTTCGCTGAAACTGTTCTGTGCTGCAAGCTCGCAACCACCGAAAGTCCTTTCCAGATCACTCTGCCCGTGTAGCATAAGTCCTTACACCAAAAGGGTTTAATCTCACACGAAGCCCCCAGGACCATGAAGTGCCGAATACCCGTTGATGCAGCCTCCCCTTTGCGGCTTTGTGCCCTTGTGTGAGTCGATCTTGGTTCCGGCCGGAGGCCGGGCCGGGCTCATCGGCGTTCATCCCCGTCCATCTGCGGTTCCATCTGGTTCATCTGCGGTTGCATTCTACGGCATCCGCTTCGTCAGGCGGATATCGTCGATATAGACCCTGCCGGTGCCGCCGGGCTTGGGATTCTTGCGGTCGCCGACGCCAATCACCATCTTCTTGACCGCCGCTACGTCCACGCCCGCCGCTTGCACCTCGCCTAAAGCGATGTGCCACTTCTGCCACTCGATCGCCAGCACCGCCTCCGCATCCGGGTGCACCACCACCGCCATCCGCCCACCACTATCCTCAATCCCCACATACAGCGGGTCCGGCCCATTGTCCCCCTCACCGCGGAAGTACAACGTCAAAGTGTCCACCCCGTCAATCCTCCAATCCCGTGCCGTCGCCCACGTCCGCTCGGCCTCAGAATACCACGGCTCTCCCACATCGTTGTAGTCCATTGGCATGGACTGTTTGCCTCCATGCACAATCGTCTGCTCGGCAAACGGAGGTTCCCAGTTGCCGACAGAGGAACCCGTCCCATTGCCTGGGCTGTTCGCATCAATGTAAATCCCGTCGATCCAGGTCTCCCAGATGCGACTGCCCTCCTCGTCCGTGTAGCTCTCAAATTCGTCTACGACAAGCGCCAAGATGTAGTCAGTTGTTGTGAAGCTCCAGACCTTCCCCTTCCATGGGCTATTGGGATCAGCTTCGTTGACTTCGTCGATTCGCCAGTAGTAGGTCTTGCCCCATTCGAGGACACCTGTATCATACGTGGTTACATCCACGGCCTGGCGACCTCGGTAGATGCTCTCGCTTTCGGCCGTTGCACCAGTGACTGCTGTCTCGTCTTCGGCGAAATACACATCGTGTGCCAGTGCTCCTGTCGACGTATGCCAACTCAGAATAGGTGATCGGTGAACATCGATGGCCCCATCCCATGGGTTGGGACAGGACGCCCACGACGCAAGGTGTTGCCAGGCAAACCGCGGATAGTCTCTCCCTTCAAGAATTGCCCAGATGTCTTGCCTGCCATTGCCTGTCTCACCAACGAAGTCCCAGCCGGCATCCAAAAATGTCGTTGCCGTTTGCATCTCGGCCGTCGTCTTGCCCGTGCCCCCGGCGCTGGTGGCCTGTCCTGATGTCTCGATGTCCCAGAAAGATGCAGTCTCGACGCCGACCGGCCAGCAACTATTATGAATACTTGTCCCCAGGCACTCCACCAAATTGCTGCCCACCAGCCCACCACCGCGAACCAACCCAGTGCTGTAACATTCGTTCACGTTGCCCTCGTTCCATCCCACAAGCCCACCACGATTGGCCCAATCGCGATCACCCGGCGTGACTGCGCCGGTGCTATAGCACTGCGTCAGGGCGCCGCTGTTGGACCCCACAAGCCCACCAACATTACCCCAAGCGCTATCGCCCGGCGTGACTGCGCCAGTGCTGTAGCACTGAGTCAGATCGCCGCTGTTGATTCCGACGAGGCCTCCAATATCCCACGAGCCGCCAATGATCACTGTGGTGCTATGGGATTGAGTTATAGTCCCGACGTTCTTGCCGACCAAGCCCCCCACGGCCCCGCTTCCACTGACTGATCCTGTGCTGCGGCAACGGGTGACGCGACCATAGTTGGACGCAACGAGTCCGCCAACAGGGGACGACGCAGCCGTTATATTGACATCGTACATCCACAAATCCCTGACCTCGGCCCTTGACGTCAATTGGCCGAACAACCCCAGGTGTCCTACACCTTGTATGGTCAGATGCGAGATCATATGACCATTGCCGTGGAAGACTCCACTGAAGGCCGGGATGACCGCCTGCCCGAATGCCGGGATGCCCAGCAGGTTCGGGTCCAGATCGATGTCGGCGCTCAGGACGATATGCCTGTCGCAGACGGCACTGGCGCGCCCCAAGAAGATCAGTTGCTCGGCTGTCCCGACGCGGTAGGGATCTTCATCTGTACCGGTTCCTTCCAGCCAGTCAATGTCAGGTTCGGGGACGACTTGCCCCACCGTGCCTTCCCATGCCAGGCGCGGATAATCACGCCCGGCATCCAGAACCCAGTTCGGATCGCTGGCAAAGCCGTTCAGGCCAAGCATATAGGGATCCATCATCTCGGCTGTGGTCAAGCCCACTCCGCCGGGACTCACTGAGAGTCCCGAAGTCTCCATATCCCACACACTGTGCAAGACATTGCCGCCCGAATCATCCCCCACGAGCCCGCCGAGATAGCCCTTTCCGGTGACCACACCGGTGCTGTAGCACTGGGTCACACTACCGGCCGGATACTCCCACGAGCCATTAGTCCCCACCAGCCCGCCGACTTCACCACTGCCGCAAACTGTGCCGGTGCTGTAGCAGGAGGTCACATGACCGTAGTTGGAACCCACGACCCCGCCGACAGCCGAGCCGCCAGTGACCGCAGCGATGCTGTAGCACTGGCTCATATGGCCTGTATCAGAGTTCCATCCCACCAGCCCGCCGACATCGTATCGCGTTCCGCTGACCGAGCCACTGCTGTAGCTTCTCTTGATGCTACCGCTATTCACGCCTACGAGGCCGCCGACATGATCTGACGATTCACCGGTGCCATCTACCCTGCCGCCGCCGTAGCTCGCAGTGATGCTCCCCCAGTTGCTGCCTGTGAGCCCGCCGACATACCATTGGGTCCCACTGACCGAGCCGTAGCTGTGGCTGGTGTTGATGCTGCCGCCATTTGCACCGACCAAGCCGCCGACTTTGTCGCCAGTTCCGTGAACGTCTACTGCTTTCAGGCTCAGATTGCAGATG
>Ga0315274_10000987_pt1 | contig 44229 bp, 47 predicted proteins | sample YL17G02_20_MG_FD_203700 | JGI IMG/M metagenome (GOLD analysis project Ga0315274, IMG submission 203700) | Sediment microbial communities from Yellowstone Lake, YNP, Wyoming, USA - YL17G02_20 | ecosystem: Environmental > Aquatic > Freshwater > Lake > Sediment | place: USA: Wyoming | collected...
CAAGTCCTGTTACGTCAAATTCTTCTGTTTGAAGTGGTTTTTTTGCTTTTTTATCGAATGGTTTACCTTCACCAGCAGCTTCTTCAACTTTCTGACCTTTTTTTGCTTCTTTATCAAATGGGTCGCCTTTACCAACAGTATCAGTGATTTTTACATCTTCTTCTACTTTTTCGCCTTCTTTTGATTTTTCAACAAAGGGTTTACCTTCACCAGCAGCTTCTTCAACTTTTGCCACTTCTTTTGCTTTTTCATCGAAGGGTTTACCTTCTCCAGCAGTTTCTTTTACAACCTTTTTGGTTTCTTTAGTTTGATTTTTCATAACAGATTCTTTATTTGTTTCAGATTCGTCTAATTTTTTGTAAGACTCTTTTACTGATTTATTTTTATTTTGTAATTCTTCTTTTAATAAGTTGTTGAATTTTTCGGGAAATTCTTCAGCTAATTTTTTCTTAGCATTAGCATCTGCAGCTTCCATGATTTCATTATAATCACTTAAAGCCTCTTTTACTATCGATTTTTTATCGTCTTTCATACTATTTTAATATCGTATCTAATATTATAATCTTTATATAAATACATTATTTTTAAGAAAAAGCATATTTTTTTATAAAAACACACTAATTTTCTTGTTTTTTCAAAATATTATATTTATATTTTATTGCAATTAATTCTCTTTATAATAGAAATTTATTAACGGCAGTTATTATTTTTATTTCTTCTTCTTTAAGATAAACACCATTATTGTTCACATAATTTTCACCAAATTCATCACGTTTAAGGGGAAATAAATATGCACCCGGAATACTTGGTGTTGAAACTAAATCAAAACCTATTAATTCAAAATCATTTTGAACAAGATTTTCACCATTTATTTCTTTAAGCGTACCAACACCACGAGATGAAATTCCTATTTTTATTTTGTTTTGTAAATAAAGAACAATTTTATCACCAACAACTGAAACAACCCCATATTTAATGTATCCGGGAGATACAATAATTTTAATTTGTCCAAATAAAACATTTTCTTGATCATCTTTACCCCACCATATTTTCGTAATCATGTGTGATATATTTTGAAGTGAAATAATAGATGAGTCAGGATGATCTGCTTCTGATACGGCACTATTTGTATCAATTAATTGTTGATATATGTTAACTTGTGGTACTAAAACATCTTTTGGATAAATTCTACCATTTTTATTTTTAACACCCCATTTTTGTAGAACGCAATTGATTAAGACTGGTTCATTTGGCTTGAGTTCAAAATTTTCCTTAAGAATATCTTTATTAATTTCTGAACTAATATATCCAGCATCGTGTTCAATCAAAATTCCAAATCCTATTTCACCTGCTTGTAATATCTTACTCATATTAAATATCTTTCTATATAAATAGTTTTAATTACTTAATTGGTATTTTTAAAATTTATATTTTTTATAATAATGTATTTATAATAAAATCAGAAAAATGGCGAGTAATGTTAAACCAATTGAACCTAATGATGTGAACATTAATATGAATATGGTTAATGGTATTCCACAATATCAGGATATGTATATTTTTGCTGAATTAACAGCAACCAGAAAGGGAAGGACAGTATTGGTTAGTATTGGGAATCTTAATGAATATTCTATTGAGGAAACTGGTCTGGGAGATACCAAAACGGTTAATTTTTTGGGTAATAATCAAGATATAACAAATCCAAATTATTTAAATTTTACAACAAATTATTATGATGGCAGCAATGGAAATAAAGTTCAATATGAAGGATTTGGAATAAGTAATATTAAAATCGTAACTAATTCATCTTTTATTCCTCAAATTAATATTCAGTTTGTTGACATAAGAGGATTGGCATTTTTTAATCGTGAAGATTCACCATATAGAATATTATTTGATTTTCCACCACCCATTTTTAATTTAACAATTAAAGGATATTATGGTAAAGCATTAAAATATCAAATACATCTTGTTAAATACACTTCTGAATTTAAAGCAGAAAATGGTAATTTTATTATTGATGCAGAATTCGTAGCAGTTACATTTGCACCATTAGCCGATATTTTATTTAGATATATAATTAATTTTCCGTTAATTAATAATCCAAATTCAATTAATCCAAATTCTGGTGTTAAACCAAATAACACATATGAATTAATAACAAAATTAAGAAGTTTATATTCAAAAGTTTCGGAACGAATAAAAGGTGAAAATCTAACCAGAAATTATGACAATATAATAGCCAAAATTCGTAAGGTTGATGATATGTATTCAGCATTATCCTTTTACAATATGGATGAAAATTTGAATAAAAATGGTATTATATATACCATGATATTAGATAAATCACAATTATCAACACCCCCATTTAATATAAGCATAAATAATGCGGAAATAATTCAATTAAAAAATAATTATATTCTTAACTATGCCGATATAATTAAAGAATTTCCAACAGCCAATAATTCAGAAAATATTAACAAAAGACTTTATATTGCAAATATATGTTCAAATGAAACTTCAGAATATTCATCTGTATCTGACCAAGAAGCTGCATTAAAAACATTTAGCAATAAATTAATTAATAATGCAAAAAATATTGGACTGAATATCAATATTCCATCCCCAATTCGATTTACAAATAACTATAATATATCATTAGGAAAAGGAAATAATAATGAAGAATTAACATATTATGTTGGAATTGACATTACCGATTTATTCTTTAATTTATATAGAGAAAAAACTAATTTAAATATTGCAAGATCAAATACTTCAACAGAAATTAATATCATGATTAATGGTTTAATTGAGGAAGAACTTGGCATGTTGCCCACAATATATAACATATTTAAAATTATTTTAGATGATGTTGATACATTTTTTAATATTTTAAGAGAAAAATCTAATAATGCCGAAGAACATCATAATGAAATCAGCATAAAAAATCAAATATTAAGTTCTGAAATGTATAAAGATATTGATGCTAAAAAAAATAATATTAATGCTCATATATTTGCATTTCCATTAGTTGTAAACAAACAACCAGTTTCTGGTGGATTTAGAGAGGTAAGAATCGCACCAATTGAACTTAGCAAAAGTTTAGAACCAAATCCATTTCCAGAAATAACATTGGTTAATAATTTTATTGATACGTTTTTTCTTCAAAAAAAATTCACCGAACTTTTAAATCAAAGGGATATACTTGATGAAGATGGAAAATTAAGATGGATACCAATATCACCAATTGATTCACAACATGTAAATGATAATACTGAAAGTCCTTATATGAAAATTTTATGTCCTTCAATTATTTCAGGAGAAATTAGTTTAAATTCTGAAGATGAATTGGTTCAAATATTCAATATTATGTTAAAAAGATTTTATGTATTATCCCAATATTCATTTTTAACAACTTTTTATGAAAATGGAAATATTGGTAAGGCAATTATTGAATTATTTTCAAATTCTGAAGCCATTAATTTAGTATCTTCAATAACTGACATAAAACATGCTGGTCTTTTAAAAGAAAAAGCAAAAAAATATATAAATAATATTGAATTTTTTTATGATGATTTAGAAAAATCCGTTAATTATAATTTTAATGAAACTGAAAAATTATTTTTTTCAATGTCTGATAATGAAAATGATCCTTATAATGATGCATATGTTGATAAAAAAAATTCTAATTATAAAGGACTTAAAATAAGTTTTAGTGATATTAATTTTCAGGAAAATCCCGATAATAAATCCAACAATTTAATTGATGTGTTTATAACAGACTATAAAAATAAGAATTTTTTGAGTTGGGTTAAAGGTCAAAATCAATTTTTAAATTCCATTGGTTTAACCGATAAAAATGTTATATATGTTAAAGATGATATGATCGGGTCGGAATTACTTAATTTTACTGTTAACCCATATTCATATAGTGTTACTGCTCCTAATATTCAGGAAAATCAAATAATAACTAATTATGAAGGAATTGTACTTAGAACAAAATTTTTAACAAATAATTTTAGTATTGGAATTGATAAAAAAACTGCCATTGATCTTTTATCTGAAAGTGGTAATATTATTTTTAAAAATGGAATCAGTGCAAATATAATGCCTAATTCTAATATAGAAAGCATTAATATTATTGATATGTGGGTAAATCAATTATCACATTATGATGATGAAATATACAATACAATAATTAACACAAAATCAAAATTAGGAGCATTATTATATTTATCAAATTTTGGATATACGTTAGGTCCATTTAATGATTTTCCCAATAAATTAAACACCAAAATATTTAATATTCCAGCAGTAATTAGTGTTCCGGCATATTTACCACCATATATGGGTGTTTTAATTGATGCAATAAATGGCAATGGTATAACCGAAACCGAAATATATGATTTCTTCACAACTGGTGCAGGAAAAAATTTAAGTAGTTCAGGTCTTTTTATTTTTGCAGATATTTATGATATTAAAAATCATTTATCTGAAAACGATAAATTAGAATTTAAAAAAGAATTTGATAATTTTTATAATGGTTTTTCATCGCTTAATTATAATGATATTTTTAATCAAATTAAATTATTATATGATGATGTTAATAATATAGTGGAAATTAAAGAATTAAAAAAAAGGGCATATGAATCTGATTCAAATTTATTACAATATATAAATGCAAAAAAAAATGCATACGGATATCGATTAATCCCCAATTCTGGAAGTGATAATCATAATTATTATGATTATATTATTAAACCATTAATTACAAGAACAAATATTATAAATTTTAGTGATATAACATTTAATATTGACCCAACAATTATTCATAATAATTATCAGTCTCTTAATTCATTAAATAAAGATACAATAATAAAACCCATCAATGATAATTATTTTAAAGAATTTTTTTCAAATACATTAAATGCAATAAGTGATGAAGAAAAAAAATTAATAGAATCAGAAAAAGCAAATGATAATTTAAAAAATGATGATGATATTATAACGCAAACATATTATTCATTTAAAAATATTAACGATAAATGGCTTTCCAGTCCCAATTTTAAAAACATAAATGGTTTTCCATTTAATAATGATAATAACAATAATTTAATTAAATTATTTGCTTTTGTTGACAGAGCAATGAATCCAATTGGTGATACAATGATTAATGCTGAGGTTTTATTAGAAATGTTTGAAGACCCAAATATTTCAGTATTTACTGCATTATCACAACTTTTATCATTAAATGGATTTGAATTTTTTCCATTACAAAATTTTATGTCATATGATGATGAAATAAATAATAATAAACTTTGGGAAGAATCATTTAAAATAGATACCAGTGGTATTGTTAATGGTAGTCCAGCATATGTTTGTATGTTTATTGGCGGGAGTTCAAGTTATCCAACAAATTGTGGTAATGGTTTTACTGATGATAGTATTATTGATTTGGAAACTGCAGATTCGTTAGATTTTAATACAACTAAACCAGCAGTTCTTTCCGATGATGAAATAAATAATCCTACATTTCCATATAGACAAGTAAAAGCATTTAAAGTAAGATTTGGTGAACAAAATCAATCAATGTTTACCGATATAAAAATTGAAAGTAAAGAATATCCCGATACAAATGAATCAATACAAATATTATCAAGATTGGCTGGTGATATGAAAGATGAAGCACCCGTACCAAAAGGTCAAAATTTATATAACTTGTATGAAAACAGGGCATATAGAGCAACAATAACTGGCATGGGCAACGCAATGATTCAACCAACACAATATTTTCAATTAGAAAATGTGCCTTTATTTAATGGTGCATATTTAATATTATCGGTTGAACACACAATTGAATTGAATAAAATGATGACAAATTTTTCTGGAACTAAAATTCTCAGATATCCCGTTCCAAGAGTAATGAATCCAGCAGCAATTTATGGTTTTGAAGGTGGTTTTGAAAGTATGTCCCCCGGTGAAACGATACAAAAAACACAAGCAATAACAATGTCACAACCAAGGTTAACCGAATTAAAATCTGTTTTTGGAATTGATATTTCTCATTATCAGGGAAATATTAATTGGAATAAAATAATTAATAATCCCAATACTAATGAACCAGAAATTAAATTTGCTTTTATAAAAGTCACTCAAGGAACTAACATTATTGATAACATGGCAGAAACAAATGCTACTCAAGCAAAAAATGCTGGTTTAAAAATTAGTTATTATCATTTTGGAGAACCATACACGGGTCAAGATATTGTTGGTAATGCAAAAGCACAAGCAAATTATTTTATTAATACAATTATAACCAAAATTGCAGCAAATAAATTACCAGAACCAGATTTTCCACTTATATTAGATTTTGAAAATAATGATATTAATAATACCAAATGGTCAATAAATAAAACCAATAATAATTTATGGATTAATACATTTATTACCGAACTAAAAAAAGCAAAATATAATACAATTCTTTATGGTGGTAAAAGTATTTTTGAAGAAAAAACAAATAATAATTTTAGTGAAGTGCCATTATGGTTTGCAGGACCAATAGAAGCACCAAATAGTCCAGAAATGACAAATCCAATAATTCCAAGTGGATGGAAAAACTGGATTGTATGGCAATTTAGTTGGCAGGGAAGACCTTATGGACATCATGGTGACGTTGATTTAAATGCAATGAAAGAAGATTATTTTAATTCACCCAAATTAACATAAAATAATTATTAATTTATAATAATCCTTTCTTAAGTTCATGAAGACCAATAATATCATCATCCACGGTTTGTGGATTAAATAACATTTCTTTTATTTTTTGAATTGCTTTAGTAATATTTTCTTTAACAGTATCTTTATTAACATTTTCTAATATTAATAAATTTTCATTTTTATATTCTTCAAGAAGTTCTTGTTTTTCTTTTTCATCAGATTTAATAAGTTTATGAAACAAATTTTTATCTTCTTCATTTAACGATTCATATCTTTTATTAAATTTATTAACTGCAATTGCAATAATATCTTCATTTATAAGTTCAGCATCAACATTTTCAAGAATATTTTTCTTTGAATTTTTTATATGATTTAAAACTAATGTAAATGATTCATGAATATCATCAACATCAATATCAGAATAATTACTCAAAGATTCTTTAATTAAATTTCCAATTGCAATATACAATTTAACTTTATCATTAACCTGAACATCTTCAGTAAGGAATGGTTCTAATTTTTCATGTTCTTTTTCAATTTCATTGAGAGTATATACTTCAAATAATTTAATATTATTATCAATGTAACGAGTTGCAATTAAATCATTTTCAAGATGTTTTGTTTCAATATTATTAAACACCTTAAATTCTAATTGTAAAATGGGTGAATTTTTTACAACATTGAAAAAATCATTTGTTAATTTTTTTGATTCTTCAATTAAAGTATTACCAAAATAAGCGTCCTTTAATTTCTTGGAAACCACCAAATTAACAATTCCAATATTGATGTTTTTCATATAATTTTGTTCGATTTATTATAAATACTGTAAATAACTATAAACGTTTATTTTATATATTATATTAATTATTCAAGTAATTCAATATTTTCAATATCAACATTCTCCGCTTCATCAATTTTTTGTTCTTTATTAATACTATCACTTGTTTTTAATAAAGCATCAATTTCATTAATCATAGTTAATGCACCTTTATTTAATTTATCATTAATCGCATTATTTTCGCTAATAACTTTTTTATGTTTCTTTTCTTTTTTATGTTCGGGTTCTAAACTATTACCAAAAACCATTTTTTCAACATGTCTATTGAATTCTTCTTCGCTTAATTTTTTGCGTCCTTCAGCCAATGGTGGCATTTCTCCACCACCACCTGCGGGTGGTGTTGCAGCAGCAGGTACTCCACCACCAGTAGCAAGTCCAGCACCGATTTCAGGTGGTACTCCCGCAGGTGGTGCTGGCGGTGCACCCATTTCACCAGCAGGTGGCATTTCCCCTTGTTCTGTTGTGCCAGTTTCACTACCCAATGGCAATCCTTCCATTGGCTCACCAAATCTACTATCAATATCCGTAAACAAACCAGATTTTTTAATAATAACTGGAGAATCTTGAAGTTCTTGCATAACAACTTTTTCCATTTTTTGTTGTTTTAAATCATCAACAATTTCTCTATCACTCCAATTAAATAACATACGTTTTGCTGTAGTATGTGACATTGCTGCAATACCACCTTCACCACGTGTTAATTCAGTATATGTTTGTGCTTTATCACGCATTAATTCTGATTTTAATAATTCTTGCTGAGTTGAAGGATTTGTAAGCGTTAAAACAAAACCACTTAAATCTTCATTAGTATAACCCAATAAATATAAATGTATCATTGCCATTTTATTGAGTTCTTGAATCATTGCTTGCTGAATACGATTTATTTTTTTAGAAAAACGAATATCGTATTGTGCCATATTTTTACCAGCACCAACAGCATCTTGGAAACTCAAAAATGGTTTTGGAATACCAAGACCAACAAATAAGTTATCCCTAAGATACTCTATATCTTGAATTTGATCAAGATTTGAAGCACCGGGTAAAGTTTCAATTCCTGTTTGTGTATTTGCATTTCTTACTGGTAAGAAATAATCTTCATCATTACCAAGTATATTAAAACGATAATCAATTTGACCATCATTTGGTGATACTTGTGCCATTTTCTTAAATTTTGTTGCAACTTTATATATATATTCTTCAATATCATCTTCATCAATATTTCCAACATCAATTTTGAATACTTTCTTTTCACCTGCACGAACAATACGATACGTTAACATAGCATCTTCTGCCATTACTAACTGTCTGAAAACTCTACGTACTTTATTTAAAATAGATGAGCCATATGGTAAATATTTATCGTCTCCGAGTAATCTGAAATGTGCAATTTCAAATACATTGAATTCATCACCTGTCATTCTTTCTCTGAATTTAACAAGTGGTTTACCATTTTGAATTCTTTCAAATCTTTCAATTTCATAATTTACCAATTGTTTTACGTGAGAAATGCCTTTTTTTCTTTCACCATAAAGTAAAACAAAATTATCACCATATTTTACAATATTTCTTACCCAAAAAGGTAAATTAACGTTCACATTTACAATATCATAGAAAAATTCTTCTAATAAATATTTTATTCTTTCTTTATTAGAATAAATATTTAACATTTTGCCATTCAAACCAATTGTGGTTGCTTCTTCCATAAATAAATCTAACGCACTTGAAATAATTGGATAATATTCCATACCCTCATAATCAATATATGCTGGTAATCTGGCTGCCTCATATTGTAAAGCCTTTTGAAAACCTCTATCAGTAGTTCTAAAAAATTTATTTTGAAGTTCTCTTTTTTGTTCTAACTCCAAACCCTTTCTATGTATTTCTTCAGGAGTATTACCCCTAATAATAATTTTTGTTTCTTTAGAAGGTGTACTTTGTGATATGGATGGTTGTTGTGTTTGAAGATTAAATCCATCAAGATTCAAAAATTGATTAAGTTGTTGATATATTGTTCCTCTTTTTTCCTTTTCAGCCATTTTTATAATTTTTTATATTTTTTTATAAATACTTCGATTTTTTGAAAAAGTCATTTAAATATAAATACAAATTAATTTTTCTTTTTCTTATCCAAATCTTTAAACAACCATTTATTTACTAAATATGGATTTAAAGACGATACGCTATTTGGTGAAATCATGGGTTTATTTTTAAAACCCTTATTTTTTTCAATTTCTTTAATATCATTAATAGTGATAATTGAATTAAGCATTTTTTCGGTAATTCCTTTACTTTGTTTAAATCTTGCCATATCAAAATTTAATACATATAAACCAATTGATAATCCCATAATTGAATCATCATGGAATGAACGTTTATGATCAGCAACACGATTGCCAGCAATTGTAATAAAAGTTTTTAATTCATTTAATAATCTCATTGATCTAATAATAACATCTTCCAAATGAATTGCTCTTTGCATTTCAAGAAGAACAGATGCACGATTATTACCAATGAAAAATCCGGGAATTAAATCTACATTAACCACCGCACCGTCTGCCATTGTTTTTTGTCCTTTTTTAATATATCCTTGTAATCTGTCTCTTGATGGTTTATGTGTTACTTCTGCATAATGAATATTTTCATAACCAAATTCAAGCATTTTTTCTATAGTTTGTACACCATAACCGCCAGTAATATCAACTACACAATATGCATTATTATATCGTTTACCATATTGATATGCAATTTCTGCAAGCATTTGAGGTGTTATTTTACCATAATATTCAGCAACTTGTTCAACTTTATGTCTTTTTATTTTAACTTTTTTTACTTTTTCGCCTTTTATAATTATTTTTTCTTCAATAATTTCAATGGTTTTTAAAATATTAGCCGTTGAATTATCTTCACCATGTCCGGGTGATGCATCCAATGCAATAATATAATCTTCACCAGCAATTGAGTCTTCAAAAATCCACATATTTTTATCAATATATTCCTGACGTATTGGAACTTTGATTTCATATTCTTCAATACGTTTTAGATATTCTTCGGCAATAAAATTATCTCCAGAACCCAAAAAGCTACAATTATGATTTAAAAAACCATTTGCAAAATATTCACAATCTTTAGAATCTACAATATCGTAGAATTCATGTTCACCCACAATTTCCACAGATTTCACATAAAAATCACCTTCGGTTGTTGTAATATATGCTACATTGGGAACTAATGATTTAGCATACATATCAACACCATTAGCTAAAAATATGTGGTCTTCACTTACAATTATTGAAAAATTATTTTCTAATGTTATTTTATAACCAACATTTTTAAATAATTTTTCAATTCCAAGAAAATCAACAAATTCGCCAGAATTATTTAAAATTTCGTATTCTGTATTTATTAACATGTTAAAAATTTAACACATTCATTGATTATTTTTAAATCTTTTTTGTTTCTATTATATTCATCGGAAGTTATTATTTTAATATTATAACCCATTTCATTAATTATTTTATATCTTTTTTCATCATTTCTTGATGAATGCCAATAATTACCATTATATTCAATAACATTATTTCCTTGTTTAAAATCAAACATCATTACTGTTTTATCATAAAAATATTCTGATGGTATTTTTAAAACATATTCTTGATTTAAATCGTGGAAATAAATACCCTCTTTATTTTTCAATCGTTCATAGATTTTCCAAAATAATTCTTGCGAAATTACACTAAATTTATTGGCTTTTAATTGTGATAATTTATTCATTTTCTTTTCAACACAATCTTCATATTTTATTATACCCGTTGTATTACCATATTTTCTAATAAACCATTCCTTACTATTTGTTTTTATTTTTCGTAATTTTTCTTTTCTTTTATTCATATGTGTTTCCCATCCATCTCCATATTTTTTAAAAAACCATTCTTTTGAAGGATATTTGGGATTACATTTTGAGCATAAAATTATTACTTCATTATTTATCATTTTCCAATGTTTTAACTTTTTATGAATTTCACAATAAATGTTAATTTTATTAACAAAAAAGAATAATCTATAAGAAAATTTATTTAAATTTTTATTAAGTGTATTAAATTCTTGTGTATAAAAGTATAGACTTAAATATAATCTTTTATCATCATTTAATAATCTTCTATTACCCGATTTACCAAAATATTTTTTATAGTTATTTTTAAGTAATTCTCTTGTTTGTTCCTTATTATATAAATTTTTAATTTTATTTAATTCATTATGACAAATATTCCATTGTTTCTGTGCCGAATTTATATTTGCTTCTTTAAAACATTTATATTTCTTTTCAAAAATTAATATTTTATTATCTTTTTTTATTAAATTAATGTCGCCATTGTAATTTATAAGATATTTTATTTTAGCTTCTAAAATTTTATTTGAATGATATACTTGCATATCATAAGTATATATATTAATAAGACTTAATAGATTTGGAAAATCTTTATTAAACTTTGATGTACCACCTTTTATAAAATACTGTTCAATGTTTTTAACCAATTTTAAAATTTTAATTAAAATATTTTTATCCATGAGTATTGTATTTTTAGATAAATACTCACAAGAATTGTTTTGTTCTTCGAACTTTTTATATAAATCTGAAATTTTAATATTTTCAATAATATCGTTTTTTTTATTCCTAATTGTTATAACTGCATCACCAAAAATACATAAAAGTTCCTGTGCGATCTTACGCATATCACCATTTGCATTTCGAATTTGTTCTTCAAACCAAGGTGAACTGGCTTCCCATCCATCATCCATTAGTTGAATTCTTTTTTTATTGTCCCAATTTTCATCAATTAATCTAATTTCAGTTTCTTTTCCTTTATTTTTTAACCAAACCAAATCTTTATTATATCTTGGGTCATTAAACCACCACAATTCAACTGCTTTAAAATTATTTTCATTATTTCTTGCACCAATAAATGTTTTATAGAAAACCGCATCTAAGCCGGATGGTGTGCTAACCATAATTGCAGCACCACCTGTTTGTAATGTTGGTTGTGCTGATGTCCAGAATTTATCGCCTTTTTCAGTCCATGCTGTTTCATCCCAGAATAATAATGTTGGAGTATAACCACGAAGACCTTTTGATGAAAAAGCACCTAAAGATGAACCATTATCATATCTTTTTAATTTTTGAGTATCTTTAAAATTACCCTTATTAGTATCTCTACCTGTTTTAGGTCTTAACCATTCAGGACAACTATCAATAAAATCAACAGAATCATTCATCATTTCATCACGAGCAGTTTCCAATTTATCGGCAACAATAGCAACACTTCTGTTTTCATTAAACATTACGTACCACGCAATAAATGCACAAGTTGTTGTTGAAACACCACCCTGACGATATTTATTAGCAATAACAAATCTTTCTTCCATATAAGTTTTAATCAAATCCTTTTGAAAATCAAAAAAAATAAATGGAACAATCATACCTGCTTTGCCTTTAGTTTGGTCAAAAATTGTTAAATATGTTTCAATGAAATAAATTGGATTAGTTGCACAATGAACAATTTCATATTCTTGTTCGACAAGTGTTAATTCACTTGCTTTTTTTGCAATACCATCTTTTGTAACAATAATCGGTTCAATTTTTCCAGATTTTTTTCGAAGTTCAATTGCTCGTTTTCTGGCTTCTTCTTTTTCTCTTTCTTTTTGAATATCGAATGGAATAACGGGTATGTGTTCTGGAAATAATGATTCATCTTTATCTTTATCGGGAGTAATATCTAAATTTGTGTTGATACTCATTTATAAATATTTATAATAAATACTGTCCCATATAAAACCGCAGGGAGCGGTACATATCTTGATGTATCGCTCCCCGAATTTCCTTCTTCCTATGTATTGGTAAGATGAACTTTTTATTATAAATACCTTATTTTATTCAAATTTCATTGATGATATTTCAATAAATTCATTATTTTTTAATATTATTTTTCTTGCATTTAATAAATCTTTAACTTTTGTAAGTGTCATACCATAATGAAATACTAATAATGGAAGATCATTATTATCTTCTTCAAACATTTTTTGATAATCGCTAACATTATTACCATTTTCATCTCGTTTTTCGATTTCATAAGCTAATGCATGAATTGTATGATAGCCATGCATATATTCTCTATCAACGGCTTCATGCAAACAAAATAAATCAAATGAACTTGTTTTTAAATTAAAAACGGCATTAATATATTCTTCTGTAGGGGGTAATGCATTATCACAAGCAGGTGAAATATCCCAGCACCAACCTTCAATATCAATATTGGTATCATCAAGAGAAAAAATAAACTCATATAACCCTTCATTCTTTGAATTATACCCAATTTTTAATATGAAAATTAATTTAAGTTTATTATCTTCATAATTCATATTATGATTTTCATATAAATACTAACAAATTTTATTCAATACCCATCATGTCAAATCCAAATTTCTTTTGAATTATTTTATTTGTTAGCGTAATAATTATATTATAATTAGATATTTCTATACGTTCTCTGTATTTGAAGTATTGAAAAAATGCTTGTAAAAGTATTGATAAACCAAAACAAATAAAAAATAAAAATTTGATTTCTGAAAATATCATAAATGATGATATAAATATAAAAATATATGAGGAAATTTGTGCAACAAATTTACGTGAAAATGTAACATATATAATATCTTCAAAATTTGTAATTGCAAGTCTTCTGAATTCAAGCCAATCAATTTTTGAATTTTCAGAAAATTGTCCTTTTTTAATACCTTGAACATTTAAAAATCTTCTTTTTTCTTCTTTTTTTGAATTACCAATATATGTTCTATATAATTTTAGGTGATTATAATTTCTTGTTATCATATAATTCGTCTTATGTTTTTTTATTATACGAAAAATATATCAAAATGTTACAAAAAAACCCGAAAATTTTCGGGTTTTTAAGATTTAATATTTTTTATGTGTAATCTAATTGTGTTTATTTACTTTTTTTAGATACAACAGATTCGTATAATTTGAACTGTTCGTCAATTACCGCATCAAGTTTTTTTAATGTTTCGGATTTTTTACTTTCCGTAAGATTTGATTTTCTTAAACCAGCCTTTTCTTCAAGTCTATTACGAATATATTTTCTTAATTTTTGTTCCGTTTCATTCATTGCAACATTAACTATTTTATTCTGAGCATCAACATTTACATCAACTGTAGTTGTCGGAGCACCATCAGGTTTTACAACACCACCACCAAGAACTTGTGCGTCAGTTGCAAATCCAATTTCGGGTTTTTTATCAACAATATCTTTTTCAATTTCTTCACCCTTTTCAACTTCAAGAGGTTCATCATCTTCTTTTAATATATTTGGTTGTACTTCAACATTTGCTGGGTCAAAACCTTCAGCAGCAGTTCTAAATTTACTTAAATTTGCTTGAGCAGCACCAGCACCAAGTTGATTTTGAATTGTTGCTAAAATACTTTTAACATTAATTGGTTGTTGACCTGCTTTTGTTAATGTAGCATTTAAATTAGCAATTTGTTTACCCAATGTAGCAGCATCCGCTTCAACTTTTTTTACTGCGGGATTTATTTCGCCTTTATAATATGTTTGTTTAGCACCTTGATATGCTTTACCAATTGCTTGTCCAGCACCTTTAACCGCACCACCAATTGCTTGTCCAACACCTTTTGCAGCACCACCAATTGCCTGTCCAGCAGCTTTACCTAAACTCCTTAAACCACCCCAAAGTTCATTAAGTTGAGCCATTGAATCTTCTTCAGTTGCTTCATTCATTGAATCAACCTGTGGTTGAATTTTTTCAGCATATTCTTCGTGACCATAATCACCCTTTAATTTATCAAGAACATCTGGAGATAATTTAATAATTAAACTAATTGTTTTTTCATCACCATCATTCATACCTTCTTCATGTGCACTAACATAACCATTTACTACATTGGCTTGTTCTTCACTATCACATTCCATAAATGATTCAGGAGTGCCATAACCTCTTGATTCAGCATATTTACCAAAACCGCCACATTCTGAACATTGTTCTTCTTCAATTTCATCATTTTGAGATACATTTGCACCTAATTCTTCAACATCTTCATCAGGAACAACTTTGAGAATTTTGTCTGCCATTATTTTTCTGTCTTCAATTTCAACATCTTCGAATTTATCTTTAAATGCTGTAAGAAATGAATTTACGTATGATTTAACTTGAGAATCAGTTAATTCAGTACCTCTTATTTTATTAGTTACTTTACCAAGAGATTTTTCAATTTCTTTTATTGTAATACTTTTTTCATCTTCAGGAGCAACAGCATCACTTGTGGGTTCTTCTTCTGAAGGCATTTCTTCACCACCTTCTTCTGGTGCAGGTTCTTCTGAAGGCATTTCTTCACCACCTTCTTCTGGTGCAGGTTCTTCTGAAGGTACTTCTTCACCACCTTCTTCTGGTGCAGGTTCTTCTGAAGGTACTTCTTCACCACCTTCTTCTGGTGCAGGTTCTATAGGTACTTCTGTATCTACGGGCATTTCAGGAGTTGCTTCTGCACTTGTTGCTGCATCTAAGTCACCTAATTTACTTTCAGCATTGTCAATTTCTTCACCAGCTTTATCTTCATTAAGTCTTTTCTTTTCCTTACTACCAGTTTTACTTGGTTTTAATGAAACCGCTTCATTAATTGTATGAAATATCATATTTCTTTGTTTATCGGCTTCGGATAATGATTTATATTGAAAATTTGTCACATTTTCCAATCCACCAATATATGCAAAATCAGCAATATTAGGGTCTTGTTTTGTTCCAGCTTTTTTAACATAATAATGGTGCTGTTCCTTGATAATGCCATAAGCAACACCATCTGCTGCTCTTTTATAATCAATTAAAGTACCTAAATTACGATTTTTAGATTCTTTTAATGCAGGTTTATTTACTTCTGCTAATTCCTGAAGTCTTTGATAAAATGCTTCTTTTGTTGCATGTCTTTTCATTTGAATATTTTTAATATGTATATTATTATTAGTTTAATATCTTTCATAAATACTGAATTAAGAACAAAAAAATTCCAATATTTAGATTATTTCATATTTTTCATTTATTATTTTATGTTTAATCAACATTTCATAAACTTTAGACGTTATTAAATTTTTTCTTTTATAATTTTCAATAATTGCCAAATTTGCTTTTGTTCGTGAAACATTTTCATTTAAAAATTTCACATTTTTATGTAAATTTTCCAATATGTCATAAAAAATCTTTTCCGATTTTTTTCTTTCAACATATTCATTTAATTGTTTTTGTGTTACTATAAATCTTTTCATAATCTAATCAATAAATTCATTTAAACTCAATTCCTGAGTTAAATAATCATTTTTTAACTCCATCATTTTTTCCAAATAACCAGTATTTCTTAATATCTTAAAAACCAAATTTTCCGTTGAAAATTCACCACCAGTATCAAGTCCTGATTGTCTATATTTTTTAATTTTATTTTTTAATATTTCATGCCTATTTAAAAAATCTTCTTCGCTTTTATTATCTTCCAAATCATCAATTGCATTCATTATATCTGCAGATTTTAATTGAACATTTGCGCTATCAACATTAATAATTTTTTTTGTTGGTTTTCTAATCCAATCATCTTTAACTAATGAATATGTGCCTGATGAATGATGTGGTTCTTGAAAGTCTTGAAAATACATTTCAACATCATGTCCCTTTACTTGAATTGGAAGTTTGTTTGTCCATAATTGTTTTTTCAATTTTAAAAAATCACCCACAAATTCTTTATTTTCTGAAATTTGATTAAAATCAAGAGTTATATGAATATCCAAATCCGATTCTTCATTATAATTATAATTAGCCATACTGCCCGTTAATATTATATCATTATATTTAAGATTTTCAGCATTACAAAATTCAATAAATCTTTTGGCATTCATTAATAATGTTTTTCTTACATCTGATTTTAATTTTTCATCAAATTCCCAAATAAGTGGTGATAATGTATCATGCATTTGTATTGATGATACATCAACAGTATCTGGTTCAATAACTTCCTTTAATACATCTGAAATATTATTTCGTGACCAATATCTGCCAGACCAAAAACGTGGATTTTTTTTATTTTCTTCCATTTTAAATTATTATCTACTAAAATTTTGATATATATTATCATTTTTAATATCTACTGGTTGTCCTCTTGGTGTTGTTGTAGGAACTACACGACTCATATCATAACCAAACCAACGACCAGATAAACCATCTAACCATGCCTTTGCTTCTTCTTCTGTATTATATTCTTTTGCATTTGTTGACCAAGTGTTTTCACCCGTACCCACCACTTCTGCACGATATTTAATTAATTGTTCACCTGTTGGTTCATCTTCATTAACTTGTTTTGCATAATTTTTTCCAAGTGGATCAGGTACACTATAAGCCTCATCTTTAATTCCCCCCTTAAATCTTTTTGCTAATGCTTTACGTTTTGGCGTACATGTTGATTTAGTCATGGGTGTACAATATCCCTTATGTTCAGGATTAATTGCATTTTGAATCCATTTTTCGTCAGATTCATTCATATTACCATGCTTTGCTTTATCCCAATTAATAACAGGAATTTTTTTTCCGACAGGTGCATCCCCTTCCTTCAATTCTTTTTTGTCTTTGTGTTCTTCTTTTTCAAAATCAGGTGGTTGCATTATATCTTCATTTTCTTCCGATTCTTTGTCATCCTTTTTTTCGAAATTCCATTTTTTCTTACCGGAAGTTTTTTTCTTTTCTTCCTTATCTTCTTTGTCTTCCCCTTTTTTCTTAGAAATTTCTTCCTTATCTTCACCCTTTTTCTTATCAAAATTCCATTCAGTAAGAAGTTGAGCACTTGGTTTAAATGTTGGGTCTATTTTTCCCAAAACTTCGAAAAGTCTCTGTTTATTGTCTTGATTTTTCATAATATTAATTTTTATATAAATACTTGTTAATGATATAATAAAAATGTTCGTTTCACATCTTTTCTTTGAGCAGCCACATCACCTTCACCTTTTGGCATTATCATTACATTAAATTTTGGTTCATTGCTTTCTGGTATTTTTAATAATTCATCATAGGTAATTAATGTGTTATTATCAACATTAAATTTATCAGATATTCTTTGTTTTAAAATATTAATACTATTATTATCTTTTGGTATTAATTTACCTGCAATATCTGTTTTAAAATGTGCTCTATCTCTAATGAATAAATCAGTAAATAATGCAGAAGGAACAATTTCAGATGTTTTAGCTGTTGATAAATTTATTTTTTTTCTTTCTTTTTCAGATGCATCAATGGAAAAATTTAACAATACATTAGGGTCATTCATGTTATATACATCACCCATTTTTGTATGGGCATATGAACCAAAATCATATCCTTCATCTTTTAATTCCTTTGTTATTTTCACAGCAATTTGAAAATATTTTTTTGAGAAAAAATCACCAGCATCGTTCCATCTGAAAAGAATCTTTTTTCCTTTATTTTTAATTGCAATTATTTCCAATTCACGTTTAAGAATCTTTTCAAATATATCGGGATAATTAAGCAATAAATTTAAAACCCTTGTTTGCTTAATAAAAATTGGTGTTAATAGTACATATCTACCACGTCTTGCATAACACACATGTGCGCATGCTCCTGCTCCGGGGCACGTATTAACAATATAAAATTTCTTATGTTCAATATCATAAACTAAACCACGTAATGCTGGAATTCCCACATTAAACGTAATTGAATTATTACCAATTGATTTTTCCATTTTTTCATTTTGACTATATATTTGTGGTGGCATTTTTGTGATGTTTTCAATAAATGTATTAACATCAAGTTCACCTTTTTCATCAAATGGAATTGCTTTGTTATGTATTAATAATAAGCCTTTTTTTCTTTTATTACCCAATAATCCCTGATTTACCAATACACTATTACAATAATCTTTTAATGCTTCAATACTAAGACATTCTTTTGACACATCACTAAAATCACTTTCCCAATCAATTTCATTTAATGGAACTCCACCAACCTTTTCCATCATTTCAAAAAGTCGTTGCTTATTATTCCTAATCATAAAAAAATCATTTTTAATAAATACTATAATATATTCAAATACAATTAGTATTTATATTAAATTCTTGTACGAAATGAATTTAGAATGCTTGGATGGTATAATTACCGATAATTTAGCGATACACATAGACTTAACTAATCTCAAGTCATGGAATTTAAATACTGGTTTTACATCATTTAGTTTAACAAAATGGAATGGTGCTATTTCCGATAATATTAATCTTATTGATTTTGGATTAACAGGATTTGATAACGGAAAAACAAATATAATGTGGAGCGGTTTTACATTTGTACCAAGTGCCACCACATTTTCAATGTATAGAATTGGCTATAATCAAGTTCAAAATCCAACAACTGGCAATACAAGCGGTTTAACAGCAACAACAAAATATGATTTATATCCAATGAGTGCTGTAACTACTGGTATGACTGGAAATTATTTTGAACTTAATGGTGGTTATTTACAAGGATTTTTTAAATTAAAAGATTATAATTATAAATTATTACCCTCAAGATTTAACAATGGTGTTACAATTGAAACATTATTATATCTTTATTCTAATTCACAAGGCATATTTTATATGATGGGTGTTCGTGCTGAAGATAAATATAATCCATATTTTTCTGGCGAAACAATTACCGGAACTACAACAGGTGTAATAACAAGTTTTGATAATTATTTAGATGCTATTCTTGAAAAACAAACAAATAAAATAGCATTTCCTTCATTCGAAACTAAAACAGAAACAACATTTTATGAAGAATTACCAATTGATAATATAAAAAATAATGCAATTGCTTTTATATTAACTGAAGATAAAAGATTAGCATATAAATATATTAATAATGATGGCTTAATTATAACTAATACATCATCAGTAATTATCAGTAGAACTGGTTTTACTTGGATTACAATAACGTTTACACCAAATAATACAATTGAAGACCCTGATCTTTTGGAATGTACAAAACAAAGAACTGGTAAATTAATTTTTTATGTTAATGGTCGTGCCGTTTGGTTAATAAAAGAATTTCCTGAATTTTATTTTAAATCATTCAATAATGACAAAGAAAAACAATTAGGTGTGCCATATTCAATTAGCTGGGGTGGCGGTTCGTTTGGTTTAAAACATTCTTGGCATTATGATTATCAAACATACGGACTTTATACTGGTCAAGATACTAATTATGTCAATAATAATTTTTTTGTTGAAGCAAACCCAATTTCAACAGAATGTTATACAGCACCAACAGGAAATACTTATTTAGAAGGTTTGTCATTAAGTGCCAATAGTACCACATTTACTGTTGATGATATTTGTGACCCAACAATTAAAAATCCAATTAGGATAATGAGTATTATATATACTGGTTCAACAGCAAATACATATTTTATAAAATTTAATCATCCAATTTCTGTTTTATCAAATAGGGATTATACAATTGATTTATCAATATTTAATGACGGTTTTTTTAATAACAATGCAATCAATAAGGTTTCCATATTGGTTTATGGTAATGTTGATGTAAATATTATCGATGAAATTATATATGAAGGTGGTTCTGATGTTTGGAAATCATTAAAATGTGTTTTTAGAATAAATAATAACACAGGACAACAATTTGTATTCGCTGGATTATTAATAGAAACAACAAATACATTTAATTTAAATTACCCATTATTTATTAAAGATTTAACATATACAGCAACAGATATTTTAGTGCAAGATGAAAGAAAAAATAACTTAACAATAGAACAAAATTTTAATTCTGGATTTATTGGTGGTATTCAAAAATTAAGAATATATGATAAAGCATTCACATCGCCAGAAGTTCTGCATAATATTATTATTGAAATAAATAATAATCCAAATCAAAATATTATAATAAATAAAGGCGGAAGAATTATCTATTATTAAAGTCATGAGTAGATTATCGGAAATTTATGAAGGTTGGAAAAATTATATATTCCCAAATCCAGAAGTTGAAAAAGAAGCCAAAAGAAGAATAGCAATTTGTATTGAAACTAATTGTAAAGAAATGCAACCAAATAATACGTGTTCATTATGTGGCTGTTATATGCCAGCAAAAGTTCGTTCACCAAAAAGTAAATGTAAATTAAAAAAATGGTAATTAAATTATTTTTTTAACAATATGGTACGTTTTGAATCTTATCCTTCATTTCAGAAGTGCGAACATCCAAATTTGTATAACTACCAATATAATCTTGAGTATATTCTCTGATGAATAATGTTTGAATTTTCACAGGTGCTTTTTTAAATGCAATAAAATCAATTTCATCACCTTCAATTGTATTTAAAATAACTTTAATATCATTCCAATAAAAACTACTAAACCAAACATCACCTTCCGGTTCAATATAATTGCTTATATTACCTTTATTATACCATTCATCTTTACGAATTGAAACATCATCACCATAAAAATTTAGTTCAAATTGAATTGGTTCTTTAGTTTGATCATACATATAATCAATTTTTAATAAGTATTCAATTATAAGTTTTGTTGCATTTTCGGGTTCTTCATCCCAATTACCATCAATTTTTGAATCAAGAATATCAATTTTAATTTTATTTTTTTTATTTAAAAGTGAATCACAAATAAATTGTTTTTGAAATTCTTCGTTTTTTAAAATATTAATAATTTCTTCTTCTTTAGAATGAGCTTCATTACCCAAAAAATCGAATTCAGAAATTTCTTCATTAATAATTTTTATGAGGTTCTTTTTTTTCACAATTTAAACTTTTTTAATAAATACTTATTATTTTATATAAATGCCGAATAATTTACCATATCAAAGTATTTATAAAATGAAAGGTCATTGCTTAATGATGAATTAAGTTAGGTTTGATAAAAATCAGGAATGATTTTTTTTAATTTTATTGCCAGTTAGTGGTTATGTAAAATTTTAAGACTTGACTAAAATTTTTAAAAATGGTAATTGCATCACAAATGTGGTGCAATTATTTTTTAACATAAAATAAAATATTTTATATTTTTTTCGAAAATATTTGTATTTATAATTTTATTGTATATATTTGCAATGAATTTAAATGGTATTATTTTATTAAAAAGAGATGAAAAATTTAATGAACATACAACCCCAACAGCATCCACAAATAGATGAATGGGGAAATTATGTTTAAAATTTTTCAAAAGTAGCGAGTTTTGAGTTAAACAAAAAAACCCCATTCAGAAATGAGTGGGGTTTTTTGTTGTTCTTTGAAATTTTGGGTTATATTAATAAGAATTGAAATTATTTCAAATACTTTTTGACTAATATAAATATTTATATTAAATTTGAATCATGAAAGAAATAATTGAAAATTCCAAATCATTACGAGAAGTATCCATACAATATTTTGGATACATCAACGTAATTACATATTCGAAAATAAGAAAGTTCATCGTTACGAATAATATCGACACAACTCATTTTATTAAGAATGTATCAGCGTTTAATCATACTAAATATCCGAAAATAATAAAAACATGCCCTATATGTGGAAATGGGTTTGAAACGAAATCTGGTCATCCAAGAGAAAAAACTGTCTGTTCACATTCATGTGCAAATACTTTTTATCGGACTGGAACAGAACATCCTAATCATAAAAAAGATGATGATTTAAATGGAGAAACAAAACATAGAATCATTTGTTTTAGATATCACAAGAAAAAATGTGTTTGTTGTGAAGAAGAAAATATAGTAGAAGCACATCATTACGATGGAAACAAAAAAAATAATGCTCCTGCAAACTTAGTTCCGCTATGTCCAACACATCATCGTTATTGGCATAGTAGATTCAGACATATTGTTAAAACGAAGATTGATGAATATGTAAAAAATTTTATTTCAGGTGTTGATCGAGAGGTTAAAGATGCTGGCTTTGGAAACCAGTGACGGCACAAAGGTAGTGTCGTCCGAGGGTTCGAATCCCTCACGCCTGACCAAATGGTAGGTGTAGCTCAATTGGTAGAGTGCCAGATTGTGGTTCTGGTGGTTGTGGGTTCGAACCCCATCTCCTACCCCAAAAAACGCCAAGGGGGGTTCGCAAAAAAAACCTTGCAAAACTCTGGGTGTTAAAGTGTTCTTTGAAAATCTTGACAATAATTAAGCAAATTTTTGCGACAAAAACTGTCAGAAATATAGTAAATATTCCTGACAAAAATTCGGGATGTAGTTCAGTTGGTTAGAATGGGTGGTTTGGGACCATCAGGTCGGGGGTTCGAGTCCCTCCATCCCGACCAATCATTTGATTATCAAATGATTAATATGGGTTAATTAGTGTTAGCGGTTAGCATAAAAGTTTGTGGCACTTTTGGCGTGGGTTCGAACCCCACATTAACCCCAATGATATTGTTTTATGGTGTAATGGTAACACGAATGTCTCTGGAACATTAATTCTAAGTTCGAATCTTAGTGAAACAACGAAAAATTAATTATTGTCCCGTGGTGTAATTGGTTAACACATAACGCTTTGACCGTTATATTCCAAGTTCGAGTCTTGGCGGGATAGCTAAATTATTTTAATTTTATTTGGGTCAAAAACCATTCTAATTGTAGATTCTGTACCTTTACCAGTATAAGTATCTCTAACGCCCAAAATATCGATAATATCATACTTTAATAATTGTGCTATTATTCCAAGTGTTTCAGAAGTCATTTTTCCATTTTTAACCCAAAATGGAAACATGGCATAATATTTATCAATTGTTTCTTCAGGTACATCATCTTTCAATAATGCTTTTTTTACAATATCACTATTTATACCTCTAAAACTTTCACCATAAGCAGGTATTGTAAGAATTTTTCCCGAATCATCAATTTTTACATTTAAAACAGATGGTTCTGCATTTGCATAATCAAATGCTCTCCAAGGATTACTATATGTTTTTGCAACTCCCGCATTTCCAGTAAAATAAATTGGTTTTTTATATGTTAGGTCTTTAACTAATTCACCTGATCTATGTAGTAATTCATGATATAAATTTTCATTACCCATTTCTCTTGCTTTCTGCATTTCCGCCTGTACTTCATTCCATTCTTGTGGGTCAGTAACATATGTTGTTGTATTGGTTCTTGGACTAAATGCACTGACTTTTTGAATATCTCTAACATCAGGTGTGCCATGATACCAGTTTTTTATTTCTTCATTGATGATTTCGATAATATTCATAATAATAAATACTTATTTGTTGTTTATAAATTAAATCATATCTTTGCAAAAATTTAATATGTCATATTGTCTTTTTCTTGATGATTTCCGAATGCCCGAAGATGCATTTCTTTATACTCACAATCAATTATATTTAGATTTGAATTGGAAAATTGTTCGTTCGTATGATGAATTTGTGAAAGATACTTTAGAAAATGGAGTAGCTGAAGGGTATTCATTTGATCATGACTTGGCAGACCAGCATTATACACAACGATTAGAATATGATCAATACACCGAAAAAACAGGATATCACTGTGCAAAATGGCTTATCTATTATTGTATTGATAACAAAAAAGAACTTCCAACAACAATATTAATTCATTCAATGAATGTTGTTGGAAGTCAGAACATTAAATCACTTTTCGAAAGTTATTTTAAATCGCTTAAATTATAAATTATTCTTTTTTTGTTTTATTTAATTTTAGTGCAACTGGTTCTCCCCTTTTACTTTCAATCCAATCAAGTATTGCACCTACGATAATTTCAATAACGCCTTTGAAAAGAAGTCCTTCTGATTCTTCATCAAGACCCGGTATGTCAACCAATGAATTTATTAAATCTGCTGCAAGAGTTTCGGCAAGTTCTACATCTTCAGCCATTACAGCTTCTACAAGAGCAGCCAATTTAATTTTAACTTCTTCTTTAAGTTTATCAACAAATTTATTATCCACAAATGTTATAATGGCTTTGAATAAATAACCATCAACAAATTCAGCAATACCTTTAAGTTTTACAACATCATCAAGTAATGATGCTAATTTTTTTTCTTGTTCTAATGTTAAAATACCTTCTTCCATAATATTTCTTTTTTTATAATTAAAATTATTTTTTTTATAAATACATAATAAATTATTTTTTATCTTCTTGAACCAGAACTTGAAGAACTTCTTGAACCACCCGAATTTCTTGAACCAGAACTTGAAGAACTTCTACCAGTACTTGATGAACCACCACCATAAGAAGAACCACTTCTACTTGGTGCAGAATAACTACTTGAACTTCTACTTGGTGTAGAATATGCGTTTCTACTTGGTGTAGAACTTCTGCTTGGAGTATAATGACTTCCAGAACTCCTACTTGGTGTAGAATAATTACTTGAACTCCTACTTGGTGTAGAATAATTACTTGAACTCCTACTTGGTGTAGAATAATTACTTGAACTCCTACTTGGTGTATATGTACGTGAACCTGTACTTCCTTCAGTACGTTTTACTGTATTGTTTTCTGTATTTGTATATGGTTTTTTATATGTACGATTTGTTGAACTATTATAACTTTGTTTTGTATTCACACGTGGATTTGCATATGAAGGTGTATATGTTCGTCTGCTTCCATTATATGTTGGTTTATTTTGTGTTGTTGTTATTGCATGATTTTGTACTGAACTTTGTGTATTAATAGTTCTTCTACTATCTCTGTGACCATATTGGATATTATTATATCTTGGCTGTTGATAATAACCATAATAATTATGATTATAATATCTTGGTGTTTGCCAATAATACCAATTATAATAATATGGTGTATAATGCCAACTATAATAATATGGTGTATAATGCCAACTATAATAATATGGATAATTCCATCCATAATAAAAATCCCAATCATACCAATCATAATACCATGAATAATGATATGGTAGATAGTAAACGCCAAACCATAAATTAAAACTACCGTGATGATATTTTTTTATTAAGTTTGCATAATATAAAGTTTCTTCATCATAATAATCATCATAATAATTTTCTTCTCTTTCTTCTTTTAATTCTTTTTTGGCTAATTTAAGTTCTTTTTGTAATTTCTTTAAGCTATCATCTTTAGCTGTATAATAAAGGTCATCATATACTGGTTCTTCAGAAGTTTGTTCTATTGTTGTACCTAATCTTTCAATTTCTTTAGCTTCACGATACTTTTCGTAATTAGATTTTTTAACTTGTGCAAATATTACACTTGTTAAAAACACTGCGATTGTTGTTAATATTATTTTTTTCATTATATTTGTTTTTTAATTAAAAACAATATTCGTGCCGAAACAATTAAAATTTTTTATGTATTTATTATAAATTTCTTATAATATTAATACATAAGATAATTACAATTTATGAAAAAGCAAGATGATAAACAAAGACTTTTTGAAATCATGGAAAAAATCGATAATTCATTTAACTCAAACTATAAAACCACTTTACAAGAAAATAAATTAAACGAAAGAAACAATCCAATCATTGGAACAGTTTTAGCTAATGATAAAAATTTTAAATATCTTCTTAAAAACATAAAAGATTGGTTTACTGGAAAAGCAGGATATATTGAACCAAATCAAATAGAATATTTTAAAAATTTGGTAATTGATGAAATTGTAAATTTATTAAATAATTTAACAAAAAGATAAATTATGAAAAAAATAACAAAACAAAGACTTTTTGAAGTTATGGGAAGACTTGATAAAACATTCAAACCCAAATTAAATGAAAATCGTGATGGATTTAAACAAATGACATTATTTTTTATTTACGATAAATTTAATGATTCATATCTTGGTAGTTTAGACCCAATTGATGAACAAGAACGTATCTCAGAATTTCATGAGGGCACTAAAACTGAAATTCTTGCCACACCAGAATTTCAAAAATTTGCAAAAGAAAAAAATATTACACCAGAGCAGATTGGAAAGATACGTAGAGATTATGAATACACTATGGATGGTCAACCATTAGAAAGTGAACATTATGCGCCAAGTGATTCTATGGAATTATATGACAAAAAAAACGATATTTGGTATAATTTATCTGGACAACAAATGCGTGACCCATCTGAATTTGACCGTGGTGGTGAAGGATATACACCATTTGGTGACGAAGGCGATGATTATTAAAATAATAAAAGAAATTATTAAACTTATGAAAAAAAATAGCAAAGAAAGACTTTTCGAAGTCACATCAAGACTTGATAAAACATTCAAGCCAAAATTAAATGAAGAAATGAGCGTTACATCAAGTCCTGCAATGCTTAAAACACCAAGACCATTATACCAAATTGCTGATGAAATTCGTAAAGATTGGGGTTCAAAAATGTACTTTGGGGCAAAACCATATTGGGAAGCAATGGCAACTCTGGATTCAATTAATGATAAGTATGGCATGGATTCAGCAAAAAGTATTGTTCTTTATTTTCTATCAAATGCAAGCACATGGAGAGGCGAAATAGCTAAACGCATTAAAACAGAATTAAAACAAATGGTGGGTTTAAAAGAAGAAGTTGCAACTTCGCAAATTGGAACAGTACCAAAAGAAACTGGTATTAATGAAGGTTCTTCATTAGGAACACCAATTAATAAATATGTATATTTCGCATATAATTATCCGAGTGATTTTATTGAACAAGCATGGGCAGATAATCCAAATTTAATGGAACATATAAAAAGTAAATTCCGTGGATATTATGATAAATATGGTGCTGAAGGTGTTATGAACAGATTTTATGTTGAATTAGATGATAGTAATCAACGAATTCTGGAAGACTGGATTTTAGCTAATTACAAAGGTTAATAAAAAATATTTTAACTATTAATACGTTTAAATTTCTTATGAAAAAAACAAATAAAGAATTATTATTTGAAAGAATGCATACTGTTGGTGGTATGCCATTAAAAGAATTTGAAATTACAAACACAACTAAAACAAATATTAAATATCAAAGTTTAATTGATTTTATTGGTGAATCTAAAGGATATTCAATTTATTTACATACAACAGATACCGTTGAAAATGCCAAATCTATTTGTGAAAACGGTCTTGAATTTAAAGATTTTGACAAAACTACAGATTCTATTAATAGTGTAGATGCTTTGGTTTATAATTTAAATATTAGAAGAGATTATGGAAATTTTACCGTAATTATTCAAATAAGTGGAAATATAAGTAATTATGAAACAATAAGCAGAAAAGGATATGATAAAAATAATGAAGAAATATTCATTTTACCACCACAATATATTAAAGGATATTTTGATAGAACAACATATAAAATATTTGCAAATCCATTGTTTATAGAATAAATTAAATAATTATTATAAATTTTTTTCAAAAAAGTTTGTATTTATAAAAAAATGATTATCTTTGCAATTAATAAAATTTTAAAATAGATGAAAAAAATGCTCGATATATTAGTAATAGCCTTGGCAAATGTCCTATTATGGGCGGTTGTAGAGGATGCTCTATATACAGTCGGGTAATGTTTTTAATCATTACATCTCCTTTCTTAAAAACGAAAAGACCCGACTACCCTAAATTTAGTCGGGTCTTTTTTTGAAATAAGTGAAACAAAATAAAATTTGTTTCGTATAAGGAGAGGTTCTTTGACATGCTGGAATTTTGGTGCGTTAGTTCAGTTGGTTAGAATATCTGCCTGTCACGCAGGAGGTCATGGGTCCAAATCCCATACGCACCGTTATACTCTCGTAGGCTTCTTGGTGAAGAACTTGGCTGTCACCCATGTAAAATAGAGGTTTCGAATACCTCCGGGAGTGCAAAAAACATTCAACTGTCGGATCATATCTGTGTTTGGGTATGATTTACGAAGATAGACGTGTTGTTGTAATAAGCATAGCAGCCTTCAATAAGCTGTTGATTGTGGCATGAAAAAGCCATCACACGTAACAAGGACGTTGAATGTTTCTATTATAACAGTAAAAGTAAATTAAAAAGTATTATGTGTGATACTTTTTAATTTTAAAACATTAAATTTACCGCTATGGCAGTAAAATACATGAAAAAGTTGTATATATGATACTTTTGCATGTAATTACATATAATTGCATAAAATCATATAAATTCATATGCTTTTGCATATAAATAAATGCTCCTATCGTCTAATTGGTTAGGACACCACCCTTTCACGGTGAAGATTACGGATTCGACTTCCGTTGGGAGTACAAAAAGTGTTGTATATTATTAACAAAATGATTATTTTTAAAAAAAATATATTACAATGGGATTAGCAATTGAATCAAAAAAGGGTCAAGAAACCGTTCATCAAGAAATTAAAATGCTTAAATATATTGAAAAGTGCTGGAATGTTAAAATAAAAATCACCGATAAAAAGAAACCAATACCACATGATGGAATAATAATAAAAAATAATAAAATTATTGGTATTTTTGAAAGTAAAAATCGACAATTTACACTTTATAAATTAGAAAAATTTGGTAGCTGGTTAATCACATATGAAAAATTGGAAAAATGTCGATTAATTGCAAAAAAAATGAAAATTCCATTATATGGATTTTTAGGAATTGAACATAGTAATTTAATTATGTTTTGGAAAATTGCAGACGAAAATGGTAATTATTTATTTAATTTTGAACACTATTATTCATATACACAAGATACATGTGAAGGTGGTGATGCATATAGAGATAATGCCTTTTTACCGCTTGAATTTGGAAAATTAATACAACCAAATCAAAAATTTGAATAATATTCATAATGCTTCCTTAACTCAGTTGGTTTAGAGTGTTTGCCCTACAAGCAAAAAGTCGCAGGTCCGACTCCTGCAGGAAGCACAATTTGTCTGTAAATTCATGACAAAATATCGGCTTATTATACGATAAATGCCAATTATCGGTTAATAAACCGATAATTAAAATATATGCTATAAAATAACGATAATTATCCGATTGTGATGGAATTGGCAGACGTGCATGGCTAAGGACCATGTGCCCGAAAGGGTTTGTGGGTTCGACTCCCACCAATCGGACAATAACTGTCTGGAAATTCCAAACGATTTATTTGCTCTCATGGCGCAACTGGACTAAGACGCACGTGCCTTAGAAGCACGCCTTAATTGGATGTCGGTTCGACTCCGACTGAGAGCACATAGGACTGTTTAAAGTTTTCATAGGGTATAGGTTTATCGCAAGGTTTACTGAACTGCTTAGAAAACTCATGTGATGGCTGGTTAATGCGCATCACACAATTGGGGCAGTGGTGACCAAAGGCTAACATGATAGACCTGCAATCTATAGATGAGGGTTCGATTCCCTTCTGCTCCACATTGATAATCAAATAGTTACACAAAATACGGCACTGTACTCCAATCGGTAGAGAGAGCAGACTTAAAACTTGTAAAATGTGGGTTCGAATCCCACCAGTGCTACAAATCGTCTGAAAATTCCAGACAAAACACATACATCCGCATCCATTGGTGAGGTAAGCAAACTCCAAATTTGTGCCGAAAGGTGTGTCTGTTCGAATCGGACCGGGTGTGCCAAAACAATATGAGTTAGCAGTACACTATTGTTTCAAAAAATAAAAACGTATTTATTTATGATATTATTTGTTTATTAATATAAAATAAAGTAAATTTGAAAAAATCATTATGTTGAAAAAAACTGTCATACAATCTTTAATTAAAGATATTGAAGAAACTAATATCAGAGGAATTGAATTAACAATGAAAGGCATTTTAACCATTTTGGAAAATTCTCTTGAGGATGAAGAAAAACAAATCATAACAGCTTTTGAGGAAGGTGTTGGTTATGAACAGTCAGTTCTTGGTAAAGTAGATTACCCTTCTTCAAGATATTTTCATGATACATTTGAAAACGATAAAAAATAGATCATATGCTTATAATAAATCATAAGAAAAAAGATTTTTATGATGGTGTTGTTGGCACAACTGGTATTGACAAAACCATTGTTTATGACCGTCAAATAATTGAGGTTGAAGAAAATAACATACCTAAAATTTTTCAAAGAAAAACTGGTTATTGGGGTTTAAGATATCGTGAAAATTCTTTTCATAGTTTAAATTATTATCCAATAAAAAAAGAATATCAGAAATTTTATGATAAACAAGCATATTTTATTGTTGGATTTTGTGGGAAACTTTATATTGGCTGGAAACTTTATCATGCCAAAACAGAATATCCACATGAAATCATTACAACAATAAAATATGATAATAAATATATAAAAACTATTTTAGAACCAAAAAGTTGGCATGGTATTCTTGAAGACAATATAAATAACATTTTGACATTTGATGCACTTCAATTATTCAGGGATTTTAACACACCTGTTTTTATTTATGATAGTGATTATAACAGAAGTTTTCTTGATTCAAATCACGGAAGTAATAATCCAAAATTTTTTATTAATCCATTATTAAAAGATTATGAATTTTACAAAGTATTTGATACATTTCAGGCGTTTCAGGAAATTCAGATGTTTTTAAGTGGTGTACTTGGAAACAAAGAAAAAGAAATTGTGGAAGTTGCTGATAAATATAAGATTCAGCAACACGGATTTGATTATAAATGGAGTTTCAGAAAAGAATCAGAAAAAAAATAATATGATAGATTTTTGGATTATATTGGGTGGGTCTTTTTTCATTGGATTTTTAGTTTGGCTTAAATTCTGCTGGGATATGCATATTTTAATATTTAAAAATCGTAAATGAAAGTAGAAATATTAAAAATTAATGCAAATATTGTATAATATTGATATTTTTCCCGCAAGATTCGTTAATAATTTGGGTGATAATAAAGTTTACATCAAATGTTTATTTGGATATGAAACCAATATTATTGAAAACAGAATTTTTGATGATATTATGATTGCAGGTATTGAAAATCCAAAGTATTTATTGGTTGGCATAATGACTGGTGCTGGGTTTATGCAAATTAATGTTTGTGATGGTAATAAATTTGAAAAATATTTTAAAAGTAAATGGAAAAATTTGTTGATATAAAAGAAAGAATTAAAGCACGGCTTGATAATTTAAAAAATGATGGTGATTTATCTGATATTGGTAATGAAATTGGTATTGTGTTAGGTAAGTATTTAACAACAGATGATGAATTCAATGATTTTATTCATGGATTAAAACATGGAATATCATTAACGAATGGTACACATTAAATAATAAATTAAAATATTATGAATACAAATAGTAAAGAATTTTGGAAACCGACATTAGAGAGTCTTGGATTTCCTGAAAACAGGTATAATGAAATATTAAATTATATTAAATTGCATGCACGTTATGAAACAAATAAATTTTCTATTCCATTTTTATTTATTGAAAATAAATTACCATTAGAAGAAACAACAACAACAACAACAACAACAATACCAATGGCATTAGAAGTTTTATCTAAATTAAATTTAAATAATGTACATTTTGTTGATGCACCAATATTGCAAGGAAAAAATGGACATTCATATAGGACGAGTACTTGGAGTGTTAGTTATAAGATAAATCAAGAAGAATTAATTGTTATTCAAGATGTGGAAACATATATATCAATAAAACTTGTTGAAGAAACAATAAAATTATTAAATAAAAAATTAGAAAATAAACATTTGTATATATATAAATTATTTGATCAAATCAAAAATATTAATGATGGTATATTTGCAACACATAGATTTTTTATTGCAGATGGAATACTTGAATTTAATCAAGCATATATAATTTATTATTTTAAAGTATTTGAAAAACCAGATTTAATGAACACATCTGAAGTAAAGGAACTTAAATTAGGTCTTGATTGTAAATTAATACCAGAAGAAAAAAAATTAAGTTTTTTGACGTATTTGGAAGAAATTGGTAATAAAGTACCAACAGAAGAAGAATTAAATGTTTGGTTTGAAAGAGAAAAAATAAACGTTCTTTAAAATTTTGGGGGTGACTTGGTTTTGACAGCATGATTGAATGGTAATGTAAGCAAGTCGCAGTTTGAACAATACTGCGTTAAAACAGGTTCAAATAAACAAATGCAGAAGACATTATGTCTATTCCAACATCTCTTACGAGAGGTAAAAGTGTATTTGCAAGAAATACTGAACTTGCATTTGCAGCATCATAGGAAGCAGAAAAATCAGTAAAACCTTCCAAATAAACCAGTCTCAATGGAAATTGTTGCTTTAACAACGAGACAAGGAAGTAAAATAAAACAGTGGATAAAAAGCAAATATTTTGCTGATTAAAAAAAATCAGATAAACTTGTAGAAAACTTATTGGTCACATGTATGGACGAGGGGTTCGATTCCCTCCACCTCCACAAATTACTGTAAATGAATGCATTATGAAAAAGAATAAATATGATAAATCATCAGAATTGCTTCAAAATTTTTTTGATTCGGATGAAGGTAATGCTTATTTCAAGAATCAACAAAAAATTTATGAACTTCAATTAAAACGTTATGTTCGGTTTGAAAAATGGTTGGAGCATAATAATTTTAATGAATTAATGCAACGTTTAATTACAGAACATAATGATAATTATCGTGAAAAATGTTACAATAAAGGATATGAACCACATCCAAATAATAAATTAGGATTTATTATTGATTATGTTAGTCATAATCGTGAATCCATTGATGTTCCCCAATTAGATAAAGGATTTCCAAATCAAATCTGGTTTTTCAAAGGATATTATGTTCAAATGGTTTGGGGGCAGGGTGTTTTTACACAAGTACTTGATGATAAATTTAATCAAATAATAGCATGTTGAAACAATATAATAAGTTAGTCAGAGATAATATACCTAATATTCTTAAAGAGAAAAAAATTAATTGCAAATGTCATGTTGCAAAAAAAGAAGAATATCTGAAAAAATTGTTTGAAAAACTTAAAGAAGAAATTCAAGAATTTGAAGATGTTCCAAGCATTAATGAATTTGCTGACATTATGGAAGTTATGGAATATATTGGCAAATATTATAAATTTAATTTAGATGAAATTAAATTAGCAAAAAAAATGAAAAAAATGACACGTGGTGGTTTTAATAAAAGAATTGTTTTGGAATCAACTAATAAATAATTATGGTGAAGTGGTGGAATGGCAGACACGATGGACTTAGTGCTTCAGATAAAGCAAATCAAATCCATTGGTCAGTAATGACTGTGTGAGTTCGACTCTCATCTTCACTACAAAAAACAAAATGAAATGAATAGACCGAGAATACCAATTGATACTTTGTTAGAAAAATGTAAGAAGGTTATCATAAAAGAAATTGCGGAAAAATTTCGTGAAGAAGCAAAAGAAATCATGGCAATGACTACAGATAAGCATCGTAAGGATTTCATTGATTATGCAAAAAAAGACCAAGGCAATATTTGTTGTTTAGTCTTGGATGCTGCGAAACGTGATTTAATTGCAGAAAGTAAAATGACATTAAATGAAGGTGATGTCTTTGGAAAGCCTTTTAAACTTTAAATTATGAAACCATTTGAATTTGGAACAAAACAAATGAAAAATTTCACCGACTGTCATCCCAAAAGATTAGGTAAAAAATGGGGTGGTAAATGGATTAATTGGTGGGAAGACAGAAATTTCATGAAGTCCAAGAAAGCCAGAAGGCAAAAAGATAAAGGAAAATTAAAAAAGGAAATCGATGGTTAAAATAATTAAAGGCAGTAAACCATTACCAAAACAAAATGATTGTGGCTGTGGCAAACCATTAAAAGTCAATGACCCCAGAAGAAAAAAAAATAATATTAAAAGAACAATAAAGAAAAAATTTTAATTGCTCTTGTGATGAAATGGCAGACGTAATAGTTTCAAAAACTATTGTCGAAAGACGTGTCGGTTCGAGTCCGACCAAGAGCACAAATTAATTAAATATATGTATGAAAAAATATTTGAAATTTTAAATAAACAAAAACATTTAGTATTATTAAATAAATGTAATGAAATTGAAAAATTTATTGAACCATATAAAAAAATTAATGATGATTGGGAAGAAATAATAATACCTAATGAAGAAGTTGCATTAAAATATGAACAACTACAAAAAGAATTATCTCAGATAATAAAAGAAATATCATTAATGAGTGTAAATTAAATAGTATTTATATAAAATTTTTATAATGAAAAAAATGTTTGAAGTCTTGTAACGCACTAAAGCGTAAACAAGACATATGAGAAGCAAAGAAATTGTTCAAATTACTACTAATCGTAGTGAATTTAATCGTGCATATAAATTTTATCTTGAACACAAAGGTAAAATTCGTTGTTCACGTTGTAAATATAATCGTGGTGAGAACGATAAAGGAAAATGGTATGGGAGTTATCACAGAACAAACGGTCATACAAAAACAATATATCCTAATTGGAAATTAGTTTCCAAAAACAAAAAACAATGGATGAAAAAACCAATAATTAAAATTGAAAAAATTTTTGGTAATGGTAAATATAAAAGAATTATTATTGTATTTTAATGTAATTATAACAGCGACATCATGTCCAATGGCTAAGACGATTCCCTCATGAAGAATAGATTAGGGTTCGATTCCCTATGTCGCTAAGTAATCAAAATTAAACTACCTGCACGTGGTGATTACTGCACAATCAAAAGATTGACCAAATGTTTAATAATTTTTATTCCGTAGAAACAAACCAATTATCTCCTTTAGCATAATTCCACCATTCTTGTGGGTCAACATACCACTTATCTGTTGACGGTATTTCACTTCCAAAACTTCTAAAATCAGTTTTATCAGTTAATAAAGCTCTGTTTTTTTCATCATCTGACTTAAAAAGCAATCCTTTTAATGTTTTATAAAACTTAGCAAAAGGAAGATCATATTTTTTTACAACCGTATTACCTTCAAAATATTAATTAATTTCATTAATTGTACTATCATAATTTTCAATATCATTTTTCCATTGAAGTGCATCCTCAGTTCCAAGTTCTTCAAGTCTTCTTAAAAGTACCGGAAGTTCGGACTTATGAAAATTAAAAACCCTTCTATCCCCCAAAGAACCTTTACGAACATCAAATTTACTTTTTGTAAACCCCTCAAGATGTGAATCAATTCCTTGATTAACAATACCAACAAGTAATTTTTCGTCTTCACTGCCAATCGGTGTTGTTATTTCAAAAAAATCATCTGAATTTTCTTCATTTAAATTAGTATTATTACCATAATATTCAGGACTGATTTTATATGATTTTGCAACAATAAATCCACTTCCGGTTCTTTTACCAGTTGGAATAATTGCTTTCATTTCAATTAATGCTTTTGCAACTGGTTCGTTTTCACTCCAATCTTTCAAAAAGAACTCATCTTTTGGTAATTGTGCTGATTCTGGAACATTTAGAGATACCATTGCATATGATTCACCATCCGTTGACATTAATTCAACAGCCAATGCATCATTATTTTTGTATTTATCAAATTTAAAATATACTTCATCATCTTCACCCCAAAGATTTAAAATGAAAGTTTTTTTATTTTCAATATTTTCCTTTAATTTCGGCTTGAATGTTTTATCAAGTCTTTGCATGACTTCGAAAAGTCGTTGTTTATCATTTTTTTTCATATTATACTGTGTCAATTATTTCCCAATCATTAGAATTATCTGGTAACTTAATGTCTTCAGATACTTCCATTGGTACATCTCTTTTTATTTTTACACTTTTAATTATTTTCTCATTAAGTAACTGTTCGAGCAATTTATCTGATAGTATTCTATATGTAATACCTCTTTTGAAACTTCTTGATATTCTTTCACCATTCAGTTCCGGGTTTCTTGATTCAACCACAGTTATTTCAACACTGCCGTATTTCCTTTTGTTTACTAATTTTTCAAATAAATTAAAAACAATATCTCCTTCTGTTTGAAACAGAGCAGGTGTGGAAACATTTAAATAATATTTACCATCAATTTCCAGAATCATAGCAATCAGTGTTTTTACACTTGCTCTTGCCAATGCATGATCGGACATTCCAATATCTTCAGTATTTTTTTCTGTTATGTGAAATCCGAGTCCCATATTGTTGATTCTGTTTGCTTCATACATAAAATGAAAACCATGTGAAGAACCAAAATCTCGCTTATGACTACTGATTATTTCAACATGAATCATTTCATGTGCCAACGTGTTTTTAAACTGATTATATGTTGTTTTAAAAAAGGCAGACATTGCCAAATGCTTAATTATTTGTTCACCAGTTGTTCTGTGATATAAAGACCTTACATGACCCAATACAGTTTTTCTATTATCCCATATTAACGAAACTTTTGGTAATTCATTATTAAAAAGTTGTTGATTTAGCTTATCATATTCATTCTGTAAATTAATATCTTTAACATTAATGAAATCTTCTACACCATATTCTATTTCTTTGAGAAGACTATCAACTTCTTCGTTTATTATTGAAATTAAATGTTTATTATTAGCCATGAATTAGAATATAAGTTCACAAACATTATTTTTAAAATTAAATTTTAAATTTTTAAGATAAAGTTGTCCATTTGTTACAAGAGGAACATTTTCAGGAACTATAAATTTCCATTTAATATCATTTATATCTTTTTGAGTTTCTTGTTTAACTTCATCACTTTGTTTATCACGTAATTCCAACAAATAATTTCCATCAACATTAATTATATCAACAAAAATATTTTCTATACCGAAATTATTAACCCAAAATCTAACTTTCCAATTTACAACAATAATTGCATCTATAATATGTACATCATAATCTCTTGTAAAACTTTCATAGTCATAAAATTTTACATCGGGATATCTTATTTCTGATTTAAATTTAAAATTATTATTTTCAACAACAGTGCCTTCATTAATAAAATTTTGAATTTCCTCTTTTATAACATTATTAATTTGGTTTTTCATTAAATTAATATATTTTTTTATAAATACTTTATAATCACATAAAATTATTATATATTTGTAATCTATGAAACAGAAATATTCATCAGCCAAAACATCAATAAAACAATTACCAGCAGGATTTAACATTGTAGACAAATATTTCACTTGGTATCAAGGTACAACCAATTTAGATATTGGTGGTGGAAAATATGACTTGATGACCGAGAAATTAAAAGAAAAGGGTGTAACTAATTTGGTTTATGACCCTTATAACAGGAGCATGGTACATAATGCAGATGTTATACACACTGTTTTAAAGATTAAAGGTGTTCACAGTACAACCATATTTAATGTGTTGAATGTGATTGAAGAACACGATGCTCAAATAGAGGCGATTAAACTGGCATTTCACTCACTTAAAAAGGGTGGTATAGTATTTGTAAGGTCAACATATAAGAATCGTGCAAAGGTCTCAGGAGTGACAAAATCAGGCACATTTCAACACTATAAGACCCAAGAAGAATATCTGGAAATAGTTAAAGAAGTTTTTCCAGAAGCAAAGTTAAAATTTGGAATAATATACGCACATAAATGATAAATAAAGGGGTTAGCATAAACGAAAAATATTGGAGAAGCATGAATGCAAAAGAACTTGAAAATTTTGCACAAGAAATATTCCAATATTACAGAGAAAATGGTTTTCCATATTATCCAACAGATATTGAAACCAGACAAAAAGAATTTAATAAACTAAAGGTATTTGACCGTAGTACACTTTTTGAAAAAAACATAATAAAACAAACAATGCATGGACTTGGACTTGCATGGTCTTATTTTCCTCATGCATTCAATGTCAAATCAAATGATAAAATGACACCATATGAAGCATTTATGAATGATGAAATATTCATAAATGTCATTCGTAAAAGACTCAAAATGGGAACATTTATATCAGATTCTGGCATATTAAAAATGTTAAAAATATTTACTGGTGTTCAAGGTGTATCGAATTTTAGACCTACTGCTGCAGCAGCAATATATGATACTTTTGCAAAAAATGGTGTGGTTTGGGATATGTCAGGTGGCTGGGGTGGAAGATTACTTGGTGCAATTATAAGCAGTGTTAAGTTTTATATTGCAACAGAACCATCAAAATTAACATTTAATGGATTACATGATATGGCAGAAGATTTTGCAGGTGATATGGAATACGAAATTTTTAAAGCAGGCAGTGAAATATATCAACCAGAAAAAGGAATGTTGGACTTATGCTTTACCTCACCACCATATTTTGATTTGGAAAAGTACAGTAATGAACCTTCACAAAGTTATATTAAATTCAACACAAAAGATGCGTGGGTTGATGGGTTTTTAAGACCAACATTTAAAAATTGTCATTATGGTCTGAAAAGTGATGGTTGTATGTTGATTAATATTGCCAATATAAAAAGCAAACATAATATTAATTTGGAACAAGAAACGGTTAGAGTTGCTGAAGAAGTTGGTTTCCGTTTAGTAAAAAAATTACATTTAGCATTATCGAATATTAATTTACGGGACAAAGAGAAGAAGTTTAAGTATGAACCCATTTATTTATTTATAAAAATGTAACATTTTCTTTTATTATTCGTATAACTAAAATTATGTATATATTAGAAAAAATAGAATGGAATATATTAAATACATATATCAATAACAAACTTATTAAAGCAAATAAGCATTCTGAATATGATATATGGATTTTAAATTATACCCCAGAAACACAATTCAATCAGTGTTGGGATGTTTATACTATGTCTTGTCGTGGAATGGTTATTGATATTGAAGGAAACATCATATCGAGATGCATATCAAAATTTTTTAATATTGAAGAATATAAATCAGAAAAAATACCAAATGAATCATTTGAAGTATATGATAAAATTGATGGTTCATATATTACAATGTTTTTATATAATAAGGAATGGATTTTTGCATCTCGTGGTTCATTTGCATCAGACCAAGCAATTTTAGCAAAAAAAATATTTAATGATAAATATAAAAATAAAGTATTATTGAATGAAAATTGTAACTATATTATGGAATTGATTGGCAAAGACAATAAAATTGTTGTTGATTATCCAGAAAATGATTTGATTTTATTGGTTTGTTTTTCAGTTAAAGACGGTAATGAAATATCAATATATAATGAAAATTTTAAAGAATTTAGTCGAGTTAAAAAATATGATGGTATTAAAGATTATGAAATATTAAAATCATTAATACCTGATGATGCCGAAGGTTTTGTTATTAAATTTAAATCAGGAATAAGAATGAAAATAAAAGGAACAAACTATCTTCGACTTCATAAAATATTAACAAATGTTTCTAATATTAAAATTTGGGAATATTTGAAAAATAATGGTGATTTTAATGAACTGATAATCAATGTACCTGATGAATTTTATCAATGGTTACAAAAAGTAAAAATATCATTACAACAAGCATTTAATAATGTTGAAAGACTTGCATTGAAAGAATTTATGAGAATTTATTATGTAAATAATATTACTGACCGTAAAAATTTTGCAATGGAAGCATTAAAATCAGAATATCGTTCAATATTATTTAAATTGTATGATAAAAAACAATATAATGAACTTATATGGAATATAATAAAACCTGTTTATAGTAAACCATTCCGAGACGGTTTTGAATGTGGTGTATAAAAAGCGAAGTAAATCTTCGCTTTTTTTTGTATTTATAACAAACACCACATTATGAAAATTCTCAATAAAATACCCAATTTATTTAAAAAACGTAAAGTAAAAAAACCAGTAACGAAAAAGTTTGGTTGGAAACGTGATTTACCTGACCACAGAGATTTAAAATTTAAAATTACAGCACCTGTCAAATTACCAACACTTGTTGATTTAAGACATTTATGCCCTTCAGTATATAGTCAAGGTAATTTAGGCAGTTGTACTGCAAATGCATTAGGTGCTGCATATCAATATGGAAAAATAAGACAAGGTAAAGACAACTTCATGCCATCAAGACTTTTCATTTATTATAATGAAAGAGCAATGGAAGGAACAATAAATGAAGATGCAGGTGCAATGATTCGTGATGGTATTAAAACAATGATAAAAGATGGTGTTTGTCCTGAAATTATGTGGGAATATATTGAAAATAAATTTAAAACAAAACCATGTCCTCAATGCTATGAAACTGCATTAGATAATCAAATTATTGAATATTTAAGAATTACACCACATACATTATACGAAATTAAACATTGTCTTTCTGATGGGTATCCTGTTGTATTTGGTTTCACAATATATGAATCATTTATGTCAGAAGAAGTTGCTCGTACAGGCATTGCACCAATACCTAATCCCAATGAATCACCAATGGGTGGTCATGCGGTTCTTGCAATTGGTTATGACGATAGTAAAGAATGCCTTATTGTAAGAAATAGCTGGGGTGTTGAATGGGGAATAAAAGGTTATTTTTATCTACCGTATTGGTACATTACAACACTAAATGCTGCAGCCGATTTTTGGACAATTAGATTAGTTGAATAATTTATAGTATTTATAAAAAATTATTATATGAAAAAAGATACAAAACAACTTCTTTTTGAAAGAATGAAAAAAGTTAATCCAGATTTTATAATTAAAGAAGAATTAATGTCCGAAATATCAAATAATCCAAACAGATTGGATGCTACAATAAGAAAAAAAGTAAATCGTGAATTATCGGCATTACCAAATTACCACGAAGGAATTCCAATAAATATTATTGAAAATATTTTGGAAAAATATGGATTATTAATATTACAAGAAGATAATACTGAATATGAAGGATTTTTTCTTGGCGATGAAAGTCGTACTGAAATTGCTATTGGTCACATTAATACTGCCAATCAAAAAGATAATATAACATTTTATACACCAATAGAAAATAGTATGTTAATATTGACATGGTATAAAATGGGAAGTGGTAAATACGAAATAGTTTCATACCTTTCATAAAAATATATTAAAAATAATATAACATTTATTTGTTTATTTCGTATTTATATTATATTTTTGTCATGTGAAATTTAAAAAAAGAGAAAATGAGAACTTTTGGAACATATTATTACGGTAAAAAATCTTATAAGAAACAGCTTATGAGAATCGGGAATGTTATGTTCAAAAAGCAAAAATAATAAACAGTGATTTTTGAAAATAAAACAGAAACCCGATTCGAAAGATTCGGGTTTTTTGTTTTTGCATAAAATCACATATTGTTGCATAAAAACGTATAGATTATGAAAAATAGGTATAAAACGACATATTCTGTGAAAAACAGTTATTTGTTATGAAAAACAGTTATAAATTGATGGTTTTTATGAAAAATAGATATAAGAGGGTACGGCTACGATGGTGGAGTGGCGTTGGACTGTAAATCCAATACAAAGATACTCAGGGGGTTCGAATCCCTCTACCCTCACAAATTGTACTCGTAGCAAAGTTGGCTATGCACCGGACCTTTAATCCGGGGTCAGTTGACCTACGTGGGTTCGAGTCCCACCGGGTACACAAATTTAATTCGAACTTTTTTAATTTCAATAGTATTTATATTAAAATTGTTCGAATGAAAAAATGTAAATATTGTAATACTAACGATGCTATTAAATATAGTAAATATAGTAGCGGTGAATTTTGTTCAAAAAAATGTGCTAATGGTTTTAGTACTAAAGCAAAAAGAAAAGAAATTAATGAAACCGTAAGTAAAAAATTATTAGGACGAAAAGGAGTATCTCATACATATTCTGACGAAAAATGGAAAGAAATCCAAGATAAAAGAAATGCTTATTATAAGGAAAGATTATTAAATGCGGATTATAATACTTTGGGCGAAGATACTATTAAAAAAAGAATAATATTAGAACAAGACGGAAAATGTAATAGGTGTAAATTATCAGAATGGCTTGGAGAAAAATTAACTCTTGAAGTAGAACACATTGATGGCAATCATTCCAATAATGAAAGAAAAAATCTTGAAGCACTCTGTCCAAATTGTCATTCATTAACACCAACATGGAGAGGGAGAAATAAGGGCAATAATATTAATCGAGGAAGAGTCAATGATGACGAATTATTTAAGGTATTATTAGAGAATAATTTTAATATGAGGCAATCTTTAATTAGTGTTGGTTTAGCAGCAAAGGGTGGTAATTATGGTAGATGTCATAGATTAAAGAGAGATTATGAAGAAGTGTGTAAAAATACCTCCGTATCCGTAATTGGCTTTCGGACCTGATTCTTACTCAGGGATATGTGGGTTCGAGTCCCATCGGGGGTACATGAAGACTTACAAAATTTATTTTTTGTAAGTTTTTTATTTTCAATTACTTATAATTTTTATTTAGTTTAATTAAAAATAATCTTGCATTTTTATTTAAAACTATTTATATTTGTAAAAAATAATTTTATGCTTAAATATAATGAAAAATGGCAAAAAAGAAAGTAACAACAACCGTTGTTGAGGAAACAATTCCGTCAAATGAAAAAACTCAAATTATTTGTATTCTTGACCGTTCGGGTTCAATGGCAGATAAGGGTATTATTCATGAGTCCATTGGTGGATTCAATCGTTTTTTAAAAGAACAAAAAACATTAAAAGATAATGCAACATTAACCGTAGTATTATTT
>Ga0315274_10000988_pt1 | contig 44229 bp, 44 predicted proteins | sample YL17G02_20_MG_FD_203700 | JGI IMG/M metagenome (GOLD analysis project Ga0315274, IMG submission 203700) | Sediment microbial communities from Yellowstone Lake, YNP, Wyoming, USA - YL17G02_20 | ecosystem: Environmental > Aquatic > Freshwater > Lake > Sediment | place: USA: Wyoming | collected...
ATTGGTCGCCTCGCGGGTAAGGCTTGCCATTTCATCAATAATCGCGATCTTATACGCTGCGCTATAGGAAAAAAGGCTTAATTGATGCTGAAGCGATTTCATTTCTTCTATACCGATTTCAAAAGTTTTGATAACGCCGCGCTTCTCTTCCTGACGGGGACTCAAAACAAAAACGTCGGGGTGCTGATTTTTTTCAATATCTAAACAGGAACGGCAATTATTGCAAACTCCTTGGCTGGTTTTCTTTTGACATAGGAGCCATTTAGCAAATTCTAATGCTAAAGTCTTTTTTCCGATTTCTGATGGTCCGACAAACAAATAAGCGTGCGCCAGCCGATTTTTTTGAGCGCTTTGAGTCAAAAAATTCCAGATGCGCTGATGGCCAATAAGCATAATGTTTAAGTTATTATAACTTGAAAAATGATATAAGTAAACAATAAAAGCGGAGCATTTCTGCTCCGCTGATTTTCTATGCTTTTAATTCTGTAAATTTACGGTAAACTTGAACACCCCTTTCTTGAACTTCACCTTTCACAAAAATTAATTTTTTCGGCCAAAAGTGTTCAACAAAACTTTTAATAAGTGCGTGTTTCTCTCTGGCGCGACCCTCATCCAAACTTCTGCCTTGATCCTTTTTATATGGGATTTCAAAAGGATTTTCAGGTAATGTAATAATTTGATATCTGTCTTCAATTTCTAAGCACATCCGAAAAAGTTCTCTAACGGCTAGATTGTCGCGCGGCTCTGTTGTATACATTCTTGCTTGGACATAAAAATGAAATAACGGTGAGTCGGTTATAAAACCATCAAGCGCGTTAGAGCGCATTTCCTCACGGTCTTGCTGCCTCCACATATAGAATCTTTCGAAAGGACTACGAAAATTTCCGAATTCTTCTTTTAATTTCCTGTGTTCCTCGGTGACCAAATCATAATCATATCCCCTAATTTTCATTTCGGCGGATAGATACCTCGCTAATGTAGATTTTCCCGTACAAGGTCCTCCTGAGATAGCAATATTAATTCTCATCGACACACCCTCCTTGTATTGTATTTTTAATGATCAATAAGCCTAGTGTTCAAGTATTGTAATTCGAAAAGAAATATTAGTAAATGTTAAGGCCGGCGGTTTTACGACGCCGGCCGATTGACTGACTTTCTAAGTTCTCAAAAAATGAACAAATACTTCAATTTTGTCCTTTTCCTTCAGCTTAATGCCGTAGGTTTGGCACAAGCCCCAAAGAGCTTCAACAAAAGCCACATCTTTTTTCGCCTTTATTGTGTGGTTTAAACCATGAACCATCGCCCACAATGCCAGGGAATGGCTGCACTGCAATAGCGCCGACGCTGACATATTCTCTCTTTGCAAGGTTAGGGCTACTTGTTCCAAATTTTTTTGAACAACCGATAACGTATACTTTTCTTCGCCATTCATTTTAAACCCTCCTTCTTACGGATTGGTTTTACCCAATTTGATTATAAAGGACTTTATTAATAAATTCCAGCATTTCAGTTTGAAATTTTTCGGCCGAAAATTTTTCAGCCCATTTACGGATAACTAAGGAGCTGTAGCGCGGCAGATTTTCGCGCAGGCGCCTGACGCCATCAGCCAAAACTTCGGGTGTTTGCGCTTCAAAAAATTCGCCGGTGATGCCCGCCAAAACCGTCTCTTTCGCCCCGCCGGCATTGAACGCCAGAACCGGCTTGCCATATTTCATGGCTTCAACCGGCGCCATGCCAAAATCATCTTCGCCCGGAAAAATAAAAGCCGAGCATCCCCGATAATAGTTGCCAATCAAATAATCGGGTGCCCAGCCTATAAATTTAATGTTTTGTTTGGCAATTTTTTGCAAATACTCTTTTTGCGGTCCTTCACCAACGATCACCAAAGGCAATTCCAATTTATTAAAAGCTTCAATTGCGACATCAATTTTTTTATAAGGGGTAAGTTGAGAAACTATTAAAAAATAATTTTCCTCGATTTTATTTTGTTGCGAATCGCTATTTTCGGGCACGAGCCAGTAAGTAAATTTTGGCAGCTCAACGGGCGGATAGATAATTTTGGCCTCGCGCCGATAATATTTTTTTATTCGCGCCGCGGTGGCGCGGGAGTTGGCTAAAAAATAATCAACGCGTTTACTGGCGGCCCGGTCCCAAATGCGAAGATAATTGAGAAATAACTTGACGGCGAGTTCGCGCCAACTGCCCAAATTTTGTTCTCGCAAATAATCATGTGAATAATCCCATAAAAATCTGGCGGCATTATGGCAATAATTAATATGAATTGTTTTTGGCCGCGTTACCACTCCTTTTGCAAAAGCCGAGGAAGAAGAAATCACCAAATCGAATTCCCGCAAATCGAAAGTTTCGGGTGCCAACGGCAAAAACGGTAAAAGATATTTATGGCGCGTCCGCCACCATTTAGGAAATTTTTGCAAAAAAGAAACCCGGACCTTCTCCGGCGCAAACCATTCGCCCATTTTCTCCTTGTCATATAAAATCGTGTAAATCGGCGCTTCAGGAAACATTTTTACCAATTCCAAAAACACCCTCTCTGCCCCTCCGAATCGGATTAGATAGTCATGCACAAGTACAACTTTCATGATTGATCGACTATGTGCAAAGTTTCTCGCGCACACTTTTCCCAACTAAATCTTTTTACATTTTCATAGCCTGATTTTATCAGTTTAGCACGCAAGTTTTTATCGTCAATTATACTTTTGACTGCCTCGGCGATTTGCTCGGGATTTCTTGGATTAACAAGCAAGGCGCCCTCGCCAGCGATTTCAGGCAAAGAAGAATTAAAAGATGTTACGACCGGCACGCCAGCGGTCTGCGCCTCAAGCACGGGCAGACCAAAACCTTCGTAGAAACTGGGAAAAAGAAAGACATCAGCTCCATTTAATAATTGCCATTTAGAATCTTCATCTATATATCCAATCTCCTTAATTTCTAATTTCAAATTTCTAATTTCCAAATAATTTTTAATTTTTAATTTCAAATTATCGTATCCATAACCTGGAGAACCAGCCAAGACTAATTTGTGTGGCAACCTATATTTTTCTTGCAAGATTTTATATGCCTTTAAAATTCCACCAATGTTCTTTTTCTGTTCAATACGACCAAGATATAACAGATACGGTTTATTAATTTCTGTCATTCCGCACTTGATGCGGGATCCAGAATCTAGATTCCCGCTTTCGCGGGAATGACATTGACTATTTATTCCGTGATATACGACTTCAATTTTATTTGAATCTCCATTATATAAATTGACCAAATCTTCTTTCGTATTTTCCGAAATTGCAATAATTTTTCGTGCGTGCTTTAATGCGTATTTCGTGCTGAAGCGCAAATACAGCCGATGCAGCAACGGATAATATTTCGGAAAATATTCATATTCCAAGCCGTGAATTGTGACATAAGAATTCTTTGGGTGAAAAATCGGCAAAATATGGACGGGGATAAATAAAATCTCCGGCGGCCGCCTTAACATCTCCCAAGCCAGCCGAATCTGCGTCCACAAAAATGGCAATGACCATTTTAAAATTTTAATTTCAAAATTTTCCGGCAAAGGAAAATCAAAAAATGATTTATTGTTCGAGCCTGTCGAGAACTTCTCGACTCGCTTCGCTTCGCTCGAAGAATAAACAGAGGGCAAGTATAGAAAAAACCGATGCTCTCGCGCTTCCGGAAGCATCGTTAAATATTTTATCAGCTGATATGTATATTCCTCAACGCCCGTGCGGGGCTGTTTAACGGCCGCGGTGGCGTTAATACCAACAGTCATTTTATTTTAGACAAATCTCCAAATATAACTTCGTCTACCATTGCTTTAATCTCATCGACATACGGCAACTCTTCCGGAATGGGATTTAATAAAAACACCTTTTTATTATTAACATGGGCGAATCCGATTTCTATTAAGGTGTTGCCTCCGATATAATTTTTGATACCGTTTTTATCAAAATTGCAGACTAGTATTGCATCGCCATTTTTAATGCAATCATGCCACCATTTTATGAAACCGAATTTCCTTTTTACTTCTGCGCCTTCTATTTTTTCTTCTCGCAATTGCTTAGCGGTACCATCAACCAATCCAAACATATCCTCATGCATTAATGGCTCGTGCCCCAGTTTTTTTAATTGTTTATGAATTTCCACCAGCTTATCAGCGAATTTAATACTGCCGCAGAGTGTTATTTTGAATTTTACACTGTCATTTTTCATTTTGATTTTTTAATTTTTAACTACTTCTTCGACATCACGCTCCTCTTATATACCTCCAAATGTTCAAGCGCAATGCCCGCGCCTTTGGCCACACAAAGCATTGGCTCTTCCGCTACATAGCAGGACACGCCAGTGGCTTTTTCAATCAAATCGGCCATATTGCGCAGTAGGGCGCTGCCACCCGACAAAATCATGCCTTTATCCATCACGTCGGCCGAAAGCTCGGGCGGCGTGTCTTGCAAAACAAGCTTGACCGTCTGAACAATTTCGCGCAGCTGCTCGGCAATGGCTTCGGTAATTTCATTGGTTTTTACCTCAATATTTTTGGGTAAACCGGAAATCAAATCGCGGCCGCGAACTTCAAAGGTCTGCTCCTCTTTTGGCGGCACGGGCAGGGCCGAGCCGATCGCAATTTTAATTTCCTCCGCCGTTCGCTCCCCGATGGCCAAGTTGTGTTTTTTTCTGACGTGCTCGGCGATGGCCTGGTCGATTTTATTGCCGCCGACACGGGCCGAGGCACAAGCCACAATTCCGCCCAAAGAAATCACGGCTACTTCGGAAGTACCGCCGCCAATATCAATTATCATATGGCCGGCCGGCTCGTTAATCGGAATGCCAGCGCCAATCGCCGCCAGCACCGGCTCTTTAACCACGTAGGCGGCTTTAGCGCCGGCGTTCAGCGTGGCATCAATTACCGCACGCCGTTCCGTTGAGGTAATGCCGGCCGGCACCGCCACCATGACTTCCGGTCGAAAAAGCCGAAAAGCGCCTGTGGTTTTATTAATAAAATATTTAAGCATCGCTTCGGTAATTCGGTAGTCGGCAATCACGCCGTCCTTCATGGGACGGGACGCGATAATCGCCTGGGGTGTTCGGCCGAGCATTTCTTTAGCTTCATTGCCCACAGCTAAAATGCGGTTATCATCAATCGAAATTGCCACCACCGTCGGTTCGTTAATTATGACTCCCTTGCCCGGAAGATAAACTAAGGTGGTGGCCGTGCCCAAATCGATGCCGATTTTTTTTATAAACATGCCAATTTTGTATAAAAATTATAAGCTCAATTTATTGTAGCAAATAATTTTTAGCTACAAAATTGAGCACCGAGCACATAAATTATTTTTTTAAGGATAGAAAATAATTTATGTGCTCGGTAAAGGCGTTGTTCTTAAAATTACTGCGGCCTCGCCTTGTAATTTTAGACAACGCGCTTTATATCCGCTCCCAATCCTCTCAATCTTCCATCTAAATTCTCATAACCCCGGGCAATTTGATAAATGTTGCCAATTTCGGTTTTGCCCTCAGCAATCAGAGCCGCAATGACTAACGCCATGCCAGCGCGTAAATCGGGACTGACTAATTTTCGACCGTATAATTTAGTCGGACCATTGATTACTACCCGATGAGGGTCGGCCATAATAATATTGGCGCCCATTTGAGTCAGCAAATCGGCAAAAAGCAGTCTTCGGTCATAGATTGTTTCATGAATCAAACTCAACCCCTGTGCCTGGGTCATGAGCACGGTATAGGCCGACTGCAAATCGGTCGCAAACCCCGGATATTCATGAGTTTTAACATCATAGGGCAGAATTTTTTTGCTTTTTGAAATTTTTATGCTGTCCTTGCCCAATTTATAATTCACTCCCACTTTATCAAAAACCGCCCAAAGCGCTTCCAGATGCTCGGGGTTGCAATGTTTAATCAAAATATCGCCGCTGTTGGCGGCGGCTGCCATCATCGCAAATGTGCCCGCTTCTATCCTGTCAGGTATAATTTTATATTCGCCTCCGCCCAACTTTTTTACGCCAGTAATTTTAATGGTCGGCGTTCCTGCGCCTTCAATTTTCGCACCGATGGAATTTAAAAATTCCGCCAAAGCGGGAATTTCAGGTTCCATGGCGCAATTTTTAAGAACCGTTATACCTCGGGCCAGACAAGCAGTGGTCATTAAGCTTTCGGTGCCGGTCACGGTTACTTTACGGAAAAAAATAGTTGCGCCTTTTAATTTTTTTGCATAAATTTTATAGTCGGTTTCACCTTCTTCAATTTTGGCACCCATTTTTTCAAACCCGTCTATGAATTCGTCAATCGGCCGGGTACCAGCTCCGATAACGCAGCCGCCCGGATGAGGAAAATGGACTTCGCCGCAGGTAGCCAGCAGCGGTCCCACAAACATGACAGAGGCGCGAAATTTAGCTACCAAGTCTGCTGGTAGATTAATACAGGTCTGGTTTTTATATTGAATATCAACAACACCCGGTTTTATTTTTTTTACCTGATGACCCAACGCTTTCACCATTTCCTGTGCCCGCTGGCAATCCTCGATTTCCGGGAGATTTGAAACTCGAATTGGTTGGTACGTCATCAGGGCCAAAGGAAAAATTTTCAAAGCCGCGTTTTTGGCTCCTTTTACTTTAATTTCCCCTTTGAGCGGTCGGCTGCCGTTAATTATATATTTCTCTTCCATAAGATATGATTTTATTCATCTCAATCTTAATTTAAACAAAGGCTTCTGGCAAGTCTTTTAATTATTTGTCAATCGCTCAAAATAGTGAAATAATAGAACTATATGAGTCGTCGATTTCGTCGTTTTCTTTTTTATAGCGCCGTCGCAATTTTTATTTTGGTTACCCCGCCGGTCGTGCTTTATGCGCTGGGCTATTCTTTTGATTTTCAAAAATGGCAAGTTGTGACGGCGGGCGGCATTTATTTAAAATCCACGCCCAGCGCCGCCCAAATTACTCTTGAGGACAAGGACGCCGGCCTGACAAACCGACTTATCTCGCGACTCTCTCCACGAAATTATAACGTTGTCGTTAGCAAAGACGGCTATTTCGCCTGGCAAAAAAAATTAGAAGTGCGGCCACAACTTGTCACCGAAGCCAGGAATATTTTTCTTTTTCCTAAACAAGTTAGTCCGGAATTTATCGCCCAAAATGCCACCTCCGCTCTCAGCTACTTTTTGCTGACGGATTCCGAAAAAGAAAACCAAAGTCAAGCCCAGTCAATCGCCAGCAGCACCGCCGGCTGGTTTTTGAATAACGACCAGATTTTTTATATTTCGGAAATAAATTTTAATCTCTATCAACAAGGCTTAAACGGATCGAATAATCAACAAATTTCACAAGAGCCGCTGCCCGCTTCTCACTATCAGATTTTTACAAACAACGGCGCTCGTTTTTTGATTTTATCGGACATAGGTAATCTTTATTATCTAGACAAAACTGACGGGGTTTTCCAACCTATTGCTCAAGGAATAAAAGGCGCCGAGCTCGCCACCGATAATAAAAAATTTCTTTATTGGTCAGATAACGAAATCTGGGTTTATTTTTTGGATAAGATTTTGATTCAGCCCTACCGACAAGTTGGTGAAAAAGAATTGATTACGCGCTACGCTCAAAAAATCAGTCAAGCGATTTTTTATCCCAACAACGAATATATTGCATTTGTGATCGGCGATCAAATAAAAATAACCGAACTAGACGGTCGCGACCAGCGAAACACCATTGACTTAATTTTAGTGCCGAGCCCCCAAATATTTTTTGACCAGAATAATAACTACTTTTATTACCTAACCAATAAACTGATATTTCGGCTTGGGTTAGAATAGTTATCAATTTTTTCAGGAAGCAAAAAAACATCAGTTTGAGCTGATGTTTTTTTGCTTCCTGAGGTTTACCGCTTCTGCCACTGAGGTGCGCGGCGTGCCTTCTTTAGGCCATATTTTCTGCGTTCCTTTGCTCGCGGGTCGCGCTTAATAAAGCCGGCCTTTTTTAATTTTTTTCGAAAATCGACGTTAAATAAAACCAAAGTTCTGGCTAAACCGTGCCTTAAGGCCTCGGCCTGAGCGTTGCTACCGCCGCCTTTGATTTTGGCCACCACCTCAAAACGGTTCAAAGATTTCAAGCGTCGCAGCGCAGCTTCGGCGCTTTGCTGTAACGTCAAGGTCGGAAAATATTCTTTATAAAATTTTTCATTTACGGTTATTTTGCCATCATCGCCCTCAAAAGGTTTGATCGTAAACAGCCGAACCCTGGCAATGGCGGTCTTGCGTCGGCCAACAGCTTCATAATATTTTCTGCTCTTTTTTTCTTTGCTGTTGTCTGACGCCGCCTCGGCCTCCTTTTTTAATTCGCTCGATTTTTTTACTTCCGCCAACGACTCAGACTTTGAAACGACCTCTTTCTTTTTGTCAGGCGTTTTTTTCTCTTTTGTTTTTTTTTCCTTTTCCATATTTAATTAATGAAATTTATCTGATATCCCCCTTAAATAATTTTAAATTTTTAATTATTTTGTTTCTGGTCCTGTTTTTGGGCAACATGCCCAAAACCGCTTCGCGCAAAACCCAGCGGGAATCACGCTCAAACGCCTCGACTAGTCTTTCCTTTCTGAGCCCCCCCGGGTAGCCGGTATGGTGAATATAAAGTTTCTGTTTCATTTTTTTGCCGCTTACCTTAATTTTATCCGTGTTGAAAACCGTTACTTCCTCCTTGGGCTGAACATATGGCAAAAAGGCAGGTTTGTGTTTACCGCGTAAAAGCACGGCGACTTGCGATGCCAATCGTCCCAAGATTTTATCGGAAGCGTCAATAGTTTGAATATTTGTAGATGTTTTCATGGACTTATTTAATTATTTCGATATAAACCATCGCTGCTCCGTCACTCAAACGTCGAGCTAATTTTGTTATGCGTGTATAACCGCTTGTTCTCTGTTTCATTCGCGGGGCGATTTCTTTAACTAATTTTTTCCGAGCCAGAGAGGGCAACGCTGCAACGATCCGGCGTTGAGCGCTCAAATCTCCTTTTTTAGTGATAGAAATTAAACGCTCAACCAGCGCTCGCACTTCTTTCGCTCGCGCCTGTGTTGTTTTTATCTTTTCTTTTAAAATCAAATTAGCTGCCAGACTTTTCAGGAAGGCGCGCCGCTGATTTTTTTCCCGACCAAATTTGCGCATAGAATTGAGAATTTTAGCTATTCAAATTATTTTCCGAAGGCTCGCTATTTTCAGATTTTAAAGTCAATCCTAATTTTTTCAAGGCCTTAACAATCTCTTTTATACCTTTGCCACCCAAACCTTCAATCTCTTTCAACGATGTCTCTGTTTTCTTGACCAAACCGCCCACTAGCTTAATCCCATCTTCAAGTAAGGCATTCTGGGTTCGCTTTGATAATTTTAAATCTTCAATTTTTATTTTGCTCGCGTCTTTCGTGGTTTCCCTTTCTGCGGCCGGCAGCTCGTCTATTTTTGATTTTTCCTCTTCCCTTTCAATAAACGTTTTAAACTGTTCAATTAAAATCTCATTGGCTTTCTGAAATGCTTCCTCGGGGCTGATGCTGCCGTCAGTTTCAATATCAAGACGCAAACGATTGTAATCGGTTCGATCGCCGACCCGCATATTTTCCACTTCAAAATTAACTTTTTTCAGCGGCGAAAAAGCGGCGTCAACCGCGATTAAACCGATCTCTAATTTTGCTTTCTTGCGCGACTCCACCGGCACAAATCCAAAGCCCGACTCAACCTCCATTTCAATTTCCAGTTCCGCTTTTTTACTTGTCAGATTGGCGATGACAATGTCTTTATTAATAATTTCTATGTCGGAAGTCGTTTTAATATCGCCGGCCTTAACCGTTTTTTCTCCTTTGGCGCTCAACAGCAGTTTAGCAGGTTGCTCAACGTGCATTTTAAAACGGATTTGCCGCAAGTTCAAAATTATTTCAATCACGTCTTCCATCACATATGGAATAGTTGAAAATTCATGATGCACGCCATTAATTTTTACTCCCGTCACGGCCGCTCCGGGCAAAGATGAAAGCAGTACTCGCCGTAAAGCGTTGCCCAGCGTTACGCCGTAACCGGGATACAGTCCTTCAATTTCAAAAATAGCCTTGTTTTCTTCGCTTTTAGTAAGTTTTGGTTTTTGAGGAAGATTTATTTTCATATTCCTTACGAATTTACAAATTTATATGAATTTACAAATTTGTAAATTCATAACAATTCACACATTCGTATGGTTATCTTGAATAAAATTCTACGATTAAACCAATTGGCGCTAAATCACCGAGGTCCTCTACGCCCGGCTGCTTTATGACCTTGCCTTCAATTTTTTCTTTATCAAGCGCCAACCAGCTTGGCGGTTCGTATTTTTTTAAAACGACCACCAAATTTTCCATTAATTTTGATTTTTTTATGGTTTCTTTCAAACTGATAATATCTCCGGCTTTTACGCCGCCCGAAGGAATCGTAACGCGCCGATTGTTAAGGGAAACATGCCCGTGGTTGACTAGCTGCCTCGCGGCGGCGCGAGATTTAACCCAGCCCAGTCTGAAAACAACATTATCCAAACGCATTTCCAATTTTCTCAATAAATGTTCTCTGGTGTCTCCCTTTTGTAAAGATGCTTCCCTAAAATATCTTTTAAGTTGACGCTCCATTATCCCGTATGTTTTTTTTATAGATTGCTTCTTAATCAGTTGCTGACCGTATTCGGACGAACTGCGCTTACGGGCAAAAGCGCCGGCTTTGCCGCGCGCACCCGGAGGATAAGTTCTTTTAACGATAGCGCATTTTGGCGTAAAGCAACGTTCCCCTTTTAAAAAGAGTTTTTCACCGACGTGCCGGCATTGTCTGCATTTTGGGTCTATTAATCTAGCCATGCCTATTTTGTCTAAAAATTAGAGTTCATTTTGTAGCGAAATAATTTTTAGCTACAAAATTGAGCACCCCGCACCATTTCTTTCCAAGTTCTGTAGAATTCCACGAACGGAGAGAGAAACGGCTTCGCCTTACTTTTGTTATTAATACCAAGTCCTTGGGTGGAAATGGTGCGGGGTAAAGGTTTTGTTACTAAATTTCATGCGCCTTACGGCTTTGAATTTTGGACAAAGCCCTTTATACTCTTCTCACTTTCCTCGGCCGACAACCATTATGCGGAATCGGCGTCACGTCTTTAATTGCTAAAATGTTTAAACCGTGGGTAGCAAGCGCGCGAATCGCTGCCTCGCGCCCGCTGCCAATTCCTTTAACAAAGATTTCAATATCTTTTAATCCAATTTTCCTGATTTTTTCGATTAAGGTTTCAACTATTTTGGAAGCGGCATAGGGCGTGGCTTTTTTGGGTCCTTTGAAACCCAAAGCGCCCGCACTTGCCCAAGCCAAAATATCACCACGATTGTCAGAAATTGTGATGATGGTGTTGTTGTAAGTAGAGTGAATGAAAACCTTGCCCTTTTCAACCTTTTTAATTCTAGCTTCCTGACTGGCTGAAACTTTCTTTTGAGCTGACTCTTGAACTTCTTTCTCTTTCAAAGCTTCTTGTTCGCTTTGGCTTTGTATTTTTTTCTTACCCATGCCAATTTTGTTTAAAATTTAGAGCCCATTTTTGTGGCGAGTAAATTTTAACCACAAAATTGAGCCAGAGCACTTAAAGACTAAGTCTTTAAGTGCGTCGGTCGCGCACATAAAATATATTTTATGTGCGCTGACACCGAGCACATAAATTATTTTTATGGGTCAAAAATAATTTATGTGCTCGGTAAGGGTTTTGTTACCAATCGCCAGCTGGCGGATTGGACAAAGCCCTTTAAGTTTTCTCTGCCGACGGCCGGCGACCCGACCCCATGGTCTTTCGCACGTTCCCCCTGACCGTTCGAGTATTAGTTTTTGTGCGCTGGCCGCGAACCGGCAGACCTTTAATATGACGTATCCCTCGGTAGGAACCAATATCTTTTAATCTCTTGATATTCATCATCTTTTCCCGTTGCAGCTCTCCTTCAATCTTTAAACCTTTTTCAATAATTTCTCTTAAACGATTAATCTCTTCCGGTGTTAATTTACTGGCTCGAACGTTGGCATCAATTTTTGCCTGGGTCAAGATTTTATTACTCAAAGACCGCCCGATACCGTAGATATAAGTAAGGGCTATCTCGATGCGTTTGTTGTCTGGTATGTTTACTCCGGCGATGCGTGGCATATCTTAAAAATTTCTAATTATTAATTCTTGCCCAGGCAGCGGGCATTTCTTGAAAATTGGGAATTGAAAATTAATCGATTACCCTTGCCTTTGTTTATGTTTTTTGACAACACAAATTACGCGCACTTTGCCTTTGCGGCGGACAATTTTACACTTTTGACAAATTGGTTTGACCGAAGCTCTGACTTTCATACGAATTTTGTTACCAAATTTTCATCGCCTCGAGGGCTCGGAAATTTGGACAATATCAACACAAAACGTGCTAAACTTCCCTTCAGCCTCGCTTTGCTTCCACGAGACCTCCCGCCAAGGCGAGATGGTTATTTAGCACGGACTCGTCCCATATCTTTTCCAAAGATACACCATTGGAATATTATTATCTGTCGTCGGAAAAGATACGGAGTAAAATTATTTTGCTCTAAAAATTATTCGGCCTCTCTTTTCGTCGTAAGGGCCCATCTCAATCATTACTCGGTCACCCACCAAAACCCTGATATAATTCAAGCGCATTTTCCCGGCTAAATGGGCTAAAATTTCCGGCCCATCATCTAACTTCACTTTAAAGGTAGCGCTGGGAAGTGCCTCAATAACTTGTCCGGATTTTTTGATTACTTGTGCTTTAGCTGTCACTATTTTTCCTTAATTTGAAAATCAATAATTAAATAAATTGCTTAACTTATAATAGTCCTATTTTAACGAATAGTCAACCCTGTTAGAAGTTTTACCAATAGCGACTAAAAATCATGGAATAAGTCGGGGACGAGTTTGTCGATGTGCTTTTATGATAAAAAAGTCTGGCTAAACTTCTGATGGGACTAAGATATCTTGGCGTCTTAGCTACTGCTTAAGTTAATTCTTATTTTGTCTAAATCTTTGGGCACTGATTTCACCCAAAACGGCCAAAAAAGAATTCTGGCTTTATCTATTTCCTGGCGTCCATTAAAAGTCTGTTTAATTTGGGCTTCATTTTTACCGGCAATTAAATTTTTTAAACCGTTAACATCGACTTTCCAAACTAATTTCTCGGTGACTTTTACTTTAAAAACCAACAGGCCCTTGTTGAAATCCGGCGCGATGTTAGTATATTCAATTTGCCTTGATTTTTCATCCAAAACTTTGTCATTGCCTAAATTTTCATCAACTTTCTTAGCCGTTAGATCGTATATGTCGTTTTCATCAAAAAGCAAAACCGTGCCCGAGCCCTTAATGGTCAACGTAAAATTATTAGCGCGGCTGCCCACGGCCGCATTTGATTCGGTACTGCTAATTTCTTCTTTCATCGCCCCGTCCAATGTTTTTAGACCACTGGGCACCTGAGCTTTTAGTTCCTGGTCGATGGAGGGGCGTAAATCTTGCCAAAGACTTATTTTTGCTTTATCAAAATCGTCTTGGGAAACGACTTTGGCCAGACCGACCGCGCCGCCACTCATCGCACTTTTGGACTGACCGTAGAAAGCATCGTATTTGGGGCTGCCCTGAAAACCGGGAATTTTAAAATTAGTCGGTGCGATATTGTATTCTTCGCCGGCCTGATCCGCCACCACATCGGCATCAATACTTGAAGCAATAATTTTTCCCTCCACGATATTTGCTCCCGGCACTGTCATGGACTTAGTCAGCCGAAAAGTTTTGCCGTTATCTGAAACAAAACGAGTGTTTTGCACTAGACTCTGGGGGCTGGAACTGAATTCATTAAAGATGGTGATCGTACCTTTGGCTTTATCGTTAAGCTGTCGCTGGCCGGTCGCGGCGAAATCTTTTGACGCTTTTTTATCCAATTTAATCAGCTGCCCCGGAATTTTAGCCTGGGTCGCATCAACTTTAGTCGCTGATTTATCAGCGCTGAGCGTTAGGTCCTGAACAATTTCTTGGGTTTTAGGAACGATGACTATTTCGGCTTTAGGTAAAATAAAATACAGTACCGCCGCGGCAATCAAAAGCGCGAGCGCAACAAAAAAACTTGAAAATTTGAAAGAAAAAAGAATTGAGGATTTTTCTCTTTTTGTCTTAGTAAATTTTTTTGCCATAAAACCCCGGGGTGGCCTTTGCTCTTCTTCCTTGTCTGCTTCCCGCTCTTTCTCAACACTAATCGATTCTTCCTCCGATTCTCGGGTTGGAACTAAATAAGCGTCGAGCTCATCTGAACTGGCTGCTAAAAATTCCTTAGGCGAAAATATCTCCGTCTCCTCTTTAATTTTAATTTCTATTGGTGCTTCTTTGTCAATTTCCTTAACCTCGATTTTCTTGACCTCTTTATGTTTAGACGACAAAGGTTTGATCCTAATATCGCTCATATCGGACGCGCGGCCGTGCAAGTTGCTTTCTCTTTTCAATTTCACTTCTTGTTCAATTAATGATTCGAACTCTCGGGGCGGCAGCTCATGCAATACCTCGGGCTCTGGTTGCCGGCTTGCTTTCATTTTCCGCTCCAATGACTTTTCTTCTTCAATGCCTCCGGGCAGAGCAACGCGAACGGGCAAACCAACCCTTTTGGCCATTTCTCGGCCGACCTCGTCCTTAGTTATTAAAACTACGGTTTTGCCCAAACGGTCCGTTTCGCGCTTGAGTAATTTAAGACCGATGATATTTCTAAGCAAAACCGCGTCTTTAGGCACGGTAAAATAAACCTCGCTGGCACCGGTTTCCCAAAGGTGCTCTACCACCGAGGTTATTTCTTCATCTGGCTTAAGATTTATTATTTTTGGCATTTAAATCAATTATAAATAAAAAGTTCCTCCCCGACAATCCAATTTTATCCCCATTTAAAATTTATAGATCATAATAATTCCTGCCAGTTCTATAGCTTTCTATTGCCAGCCGACAGAACTCAAATAACGGCTTTGGCATTTTTTTTATATCGTACCAATCCCACGATTCTAATTTATGTGGTTCCAGCGCCTCGGGTTTGCCACTCTTCCAATCGGCCATCACCCCAATATGAATATAATGCTTAGGGGCATATTTTCTGACATTGGCCAAAAATTGAAAATTAACATTTTTTATCTCCAATCCGCATTCCTCTTTTGTTTCTCGTCTAGCGCACTGTTCTACGGACTCCATATATTCAAGATGCCCTCCCGGAAAAGCGTATTCCCCCTTTCCGTGAGATCCTTTCCTTTTTCCAAGGAGAATTTTGCTATCTTTTAAAATCATAACTCCGATTCCTAATTTGGGCTTTTGCTCAATTGCTTTATTTTCCATTTTATAAAATTATTCCAAAATCGCCTTAATTCTTCTTATCCCCGCTGAGCTCGATTCTTCTTTGACAATTTTAAATCTTCCCAAAATTCCGGTCCGCTCCACGTGCGGTCCGCCGCAAATCTCGCGACTGAAAGGAGCGAGCTCCGAACTTGTTTCGGGGTCTGTAACTGTATAAACTTTTACTTGCTCACCATATTTGGATTCAAAAACTCCGGTCGCACCTTGCGCCTTGGCTTCCTCCAAGCTCATCTCTTCTATTTTCACCGGCAAATCCGCGGCGATTTTTTCATTGACCAAATCTTCAACTTTTTTTATTTCCTCGCTCGTCATTTTTTGCGGATGGGAAAAATCAAAACGCAATCTCTCGGCCGTGATGTTTGAACCCTTTTGGCTGACATGGTCGCCAAGAACGTGACGCAATGCCGCCAAAACTAAATGCGCGGCGGTATGATATTTAATCACCTGCTCCGAATGGTCGGCGAGTCCCCCTTTGAATTTTTGCTCGGCGCCAGCGCGGGAAAGCTCTTGGTGCCTTTTGAGCTCTTCAATAAATTCCTTTTCGTCAACTGAAATATTTTTTTCCTTAGCCAGTTCTGCGGTCATCTCTATCGGAAAACCGTAAGTCTGATAAAGGTCAAAGGCATCCTTACCGCTTATGCTTCCTTGGCTGATTATTTTTTCAAATTGCTTAAGCCCTCGTTCTAATGTTTCTCTAAATTTTTCCTCTTCTTTAACCAATTGATTAATTATAAAATCTTTCCTCTGCCGAAGTTCGGGATAAATTTCCTGATATATTTCAATCACTACTTGCGCCACTTTAAAAGTAAAGGTCTCGTTTATTCCTAATTGCTTTCCGTATCGGATGGCCCGCCTGATTAGCCGCCGCAAAACATAACCGCGCTCAACATTTGAAGGCTCAAGTCCTTCGGCTAAAATAAACGTCGCGGCTTTTATATGGTCAGCCACAATGCGCATCGCACGCGTAACTCCCCCTTCTTCTCCCCCTCTTAAATTAAGAGAGGGCTGGGAGGGGTTATATTTTTTGCCAGAAAGCTCTTCTATTTTTTGGAAAATCGGATAAAAAAGTTCATTGTCAAACGTATCTTTTTTGCCATTCAAAACCGAGATTGTTCGCTCAACGCCCATACCCGTATCAACGTTTTTTTGTGCCAATTTTTCATAACGGCCTTCGGCGGTTTTATTAAATTCCATAAAAACATCGTTCCAAACTTCCATTAGCTGACCAGCATCAATTTCTTCGTCAAAAGTTTTCTGCAGCGGTCCGTTTTGCGGCGCGACGTCATAAAACATTTCAGAACAGGGCCCGCAAGGGCCGGTTTGGCCGGCCGGTCCCCACCAATTATCCTTGGCAGGCAAAGGGAAAATGCGATAATTTTTATTGCCGGCAATCGGAGCGTTGTAGGAGCAAACTTCAGCCTGAATACCGGCTTTGGCAAACTGCTTTTGCCATTCATCAATTGCCACCTGATCAATGGGCGAGTTTTGGTCGCCCATAAAAACGGTAATGTATAATCTTTGCGGCTCAAGTCCCAGCCATTTTTTATCGGTTAAAAATTCCCAGCTCCACTCAATCGCTTCTTTTTTAAAATAATCACCCAACGACCAATTTCCTAGCATTTCAAAAAAAGTCAAATGACGAAAATCACCTACTTCATCAATATCGCTGGTGCGAATGCATTTTTGAACATCGGCTAATCTTTTACCCACGGGATGTTTTTCGCCCAGCAAATATGGCACGAGCGGATGCATGCCAGCGGTTGTAAAAAGCACAGTCGGGTCGTGCTCCGGAATTAAAGAAGCCGAAGGGATTATCGCGTGCCCTTTGGACTTAAAAAAATCTAAGTAATTTTGTCGTAATTCTTTTGCTGTCATACCAGGTAGTAGAAATTCGACATTTTGATTTAATTGCTGCCAAGCAGCAGTCGAATTTTCACTACCTGGCATAATTATAAATTAACACAAAAAACTAATATTGCCAACAAAAAAAGCACCCGTTTTCCGGGTGCGACTGTTTCAGGATGTCGCTGATGTAAATTCATCAGCTTTCGCTGTCATTGGCAGCCTTTATGATAAAATCGACAATTCTGTGCGCTATCACTGACGGCCGCCAACTCCATTTTTCGCGAAGAACAAAATATGACATCATGCCGCCGTTTATCTTAATTCCGTGACTCGTGCCCACTGGCAAAGGAATAACAGCCACACCATGAAAGACAGGCCTCCAGGGACCACGGGCCAGGTCAATCCGGAAATCCCCGCCACTTGTAATTATCCATTCATTCACAAAATGACGATGACGAGGAAATGAATCCCCGGATTTTAGGTCATGCCTGATAGTAAGATATTTCTTATCCGGTTTAAGCACGCTTTCAAATGCCTTATTCAGACTTTCGTGTTCCTTCATTTCTAGAGACATAGCCAACTTCCTCCTTTTCTGTTAATTTAAAACCTTTTAAAGAATTATCTAAAAAATAACACACGAAAGATTTTTTATCAAGAAAAATGGGGCAGAAATTTTTCCTGCCCCGCCTTGGGGTTATATCAGCGTGAGGCTATTTTTTGTAGCCGTATTTACACTCTACAAACCGCTCTAGTTTTTTTAAATCCTTAAGCAGGTTACTATAAAATTAGAATTCGGCGTCTCGGCACAAGGCAAGACTGCCTTAACATAGTTGCTGTGGTGGTTATGGACAAAATAAAAAAAGACATAAATGCTTGTGGACAACCTTCTCTTGACTTAAATTTTGGCCTATGATATATAATAAGTAGTACCCTCAATCGATGAGGGGAAAGGACGAGGCTCTATAGAGAGTAACGCATCGCGCGCGCAAAAAGTGCAACAACCATCACCACTAGCCTTAGTCTTTTCCCCCATCCTATACAAAACCCCCTTACATTTTTTGCAAGGGGGTTTCTCTTTTTTTATAAAAATTATTTAATTTCACCGCCGCCGATCACCTCGCCATTTTTTTTATAAAATACGACGCTCTGCCCAGGTGTTATCGCTCGCTGGGGTTTTTTAAAAATTACCTGAAGGTAATTTTTACCCCGAGCGAAATCGAGGGGTCGAAGGGTCGCCGCTGACGCCTCGCTCTTATATCTGATTTTTGCGCAAATATTCAGCGGCAACTTTGCCTGCCCGCCGTAGCCTTGCTTGCCCTCCGAAGCGGAATCGTGAAGGGCGGGGCGAAGGCGGGGCGCCACACCTGCCAACCAATTTATCTTATGCGCCAGTAAACTTTTGCTGTATAAGTCTTTTTCGTTGTTACTCACGTATAAAATATTATTTTTTTCGTCTTTTTTTATCACCCACCAGGGACCTCGGGGTACAGAAATGCTTTTACGCTGTCCGATAGTGTAAAGCGGCAACCCTGGATGCTCGCCTAAAATGGCACCTTGTGTCATCCCGGGCTTGACCCGGGATCCAGAATCTGGATTCCCGCTGGAGTTTACCCCGAACTGGATTCCCGCTTTCGCAGGAATGGCAGATTCGGGGCGGGAATGACAATAACTGTAATTCATAATTTTACCGGGCCTCAACTTTAAATATTTTTTTATAAAGCTCTCTGCGTCGTTGGCCACAAAGCACAAATCAAAACTTTCATCTTTCCGATAAGGCAATCGCCATTTTTTTGCCATCTGATAAATTTCTTCTTTTAGATGGTCGCCAATGGGAAATAAGATATGTTGCAACCGGGCTTGAGTTAAATTATACAAAAAATAAGACTGGTCTTTTGGGTTATCTTTGCCCTTAAAAAGTCTGTAAGTAATTTTGTATTTTGGACTTTGAATTTTGTTTAAAATTTGTGATTTGTAATTTGGAATTTCCCGCCGAAGGCGGGCATAGTGTCCCGTTGCTAAAAAATCCGCTCCTAGCGCCAGCGCCTTTTCAAACAGCAGCCCGAATTTTATTTTTTTATTACAAACTACACAGGGATTGGGCGTACGAGCTGCTTTTTGCTCGCGCAAAAAATAATCAACCACTTCTTTTTTAAATTCTTTCTCAAAGTTAAAAATGTAAAAAGGGATTTTTAATTTTGCCGCTACCGCCCGAGCCGCTTTTTGCGCGCCTTCGGAACAACAAAGATTTGGCGCATTTTTATTTTCTGACCAAAAACGCATAAAAACACCGGCTACCTCATAGCCTTGTTTTTTGAGCAACGCGGCGGCAACAGAAGAATCTACTCCGCCCGACATTGCCACAATTACTCTTTTTTTTGTTTTTATCTCGGCCATAGAGATTAATTCTATGATATTTTCGCTAAAAAGAAAAGAGGGCTTCTTGCGAAGCCCTTATTTAAATTCTTGTTCGAATTCGAGTTCACCCAGTTCCGGGAAAATTTCAAAAACAAGGTACTTTTTTGGTTTCTTATGATCGGCTGTCAATATCAGCTTTATATCTCCACAACGTTGTCGTAGCCCAGCGTCTCCGTTTTCGCTCTTGACTTTTTCTTTTTTGCGGCCATAGAGAACCTTTATCTGTTTCCAAAAAAAATCGTTATGGTTTTTAAATCGATATTTCAGGGGCAAAAAATCTTGATGACTTCTTATCGCTTCCACTTTATCGACGAATGGGACCTTTGATTCAGAAAAGATATTTTCAATTTCTCTCTCCCAATTTTTAATTTTTCTTTTTCGCTGCAGATTGGTAAGCACCAAATCAATTAAGCGGACTAGGCCTCCTTTTTGCATCCGTCGCAATACTGTCTGAGTCAGTCTGTCAATTAAACAGATATCGGCAGCTAAAAGTTCATCTTTAGGTGAGACGCTAAAACGAGTACCGCGCGAAACATGTTCTTTCGTCGAAATATATGACCACCGATTTTTCTTCCGATCATATATCTTTTTGCGAACCGGGATATAACGTCCGGAATCTCTCGCCTTCCAGCTATTTGCCCGACGACAGGCAAAATCAAATAACCAACAAAAAACCTGCGGCGCTGCTAAATTATATTGCTTTTCTGTCAAATAAAACCATTTTCGCCTGCGTGGGAGACAGGGCAATCCCCGATAACTTCCGATTCCATTAGCCTCGCTATAGGGCCGGCCGCGCCTAACTCCGATTTCTGCTAATAAAACTTTTTTGAAACAGCTAAGGATTTCTGGGCTCAAGCTCTTATAAATTTCTTTTTCACAAAGAAGAGGAGGGCCTACAATGGCTAAAACGCTCAAGCGAGGATTTTTATTGGATCTATAAATCACCTGGTTGTCTTTGGTTATTTCAAATACTGCCAAGGCCAAATTTTCTACCCTTGCAACGTCGGCATTTATTTTTCTGATGATTCCCGTTTCATTTATCCCTTTCACAAACTCACCTCCTTTTTTGAAAGAACGTTTTTATTATTTTACTTTACCCTGCCAAGAAGACAACGTCAAATGCCAAGACAAAGGGCGCCTAAAAACTCAGACGCCCTCATTTTCTTGTATTTTTCTTCGTTGCCTTGGCAACTTTCGATAAATCAAGGTTCTGTAATGAAAACTGCGGATAGCGGACCCGATCAAATTTTACCAATAGACCCCAACGATAATAAGGAGCCGCCGGAACCACGGCCCGGCACCATTTTTCTATCGGGCAAATTGCGCAGGGATTGGTATAGCCGAGTGGCCAGGCATTGTGATTATTCTCAATATCCGAAGCATCAAACAGAGTCTTTCCTCTGTCGCGCGATGAATTTTGCAGATGCTTGGCGCAAAGCTCGCGGCTCAAAACCCAAAGTGCCGGATTTATCTCCAAATGAGAAAGGTTATTTTTAGCGAGAAATCGCTGCGACCACAAATGGATTTGGTCAACAAAGCCTTCCCAAATCCGTATGCCGGGCTTACCTTCTAAGGTCGGGTATCTGGGGTTCTGTTTTATTTTTTTTGCGTCTGTCGTACGGATAATTCCGCTGGCCCACAGAATTCGTATCGCGTGAAAATCAACCGGAAAGGGCGTCGGGAAAAAATTAATTAAGTCTTTTTCCTGAAGCCAGATTGTAAATAATGAAAATATTTTGCGCCGCATACCTCGAAAACCGACCTCTTCATTGCGGTGATAATCTATACGCCTGAAAGCTTCTTCAAATTCGGTAACGCCCCAAAAAACATTTAGTACATTGCTCCCCCAATGCGTCGCCAAGGCAAGTGAGTTTCGATGCCAAGACCGCGCCAACTCATCAATTTTATAACCCCTCTTTTCGTTTCCTCCATTTTTTAAATTGTCGCCGCCGCCAAACCTTTTGAAAATTAACATCCGCAAAAGCTTTTCGATTTCTTCTGGTCCCCAGCGTTGGATCACGTTTTCTGGTTCAAATAAATCAGGAGTTTCTTGTCGTGCCTGCCAAAGTAATTTGAATGGCTCCTCAGAAATAATTCCGCCGCGCATAGGCAGGGCGCAATAAAAAAACCAATTGGCGTATTCACGCGGATTGTCTATGACCGGATAGCGATCTTGCGGCAAAACAATGTCTCTGAAAATTCCTTCTTTTTTCCGCCAGGCTTTTCCTAAAACGCTAAAAACTTCCAGGGCCACTTGCTCATTGAAAATAATTTTCATCACTTCTCCTTTCAATAAAAAGAACTATTGAATGTTTAAGTTATCTTAAGCTCCTAAATATTATTTGTCAATTAAAAAATTTTATGATATAAAGAGATCAGATGCCTAAAGCATTTTTTTAATTGAGATTAAACCTTATTTACCATGCTTAATTATAACGAACTCAAGCCCGGCACGATTTTTATATTAGAAGGTCAGCCCTACGAGGTGCTGGAATTTAGTTTTTTGCGCATGCAGCAGCGAAAGCCCGTGGCGCAGACCAAAATCAAGAACTTAATAACCGGCAAAATCATCAATCGGAATTTTCAGCACACCGATAATTTTGAAGACGCGGAAATCAATTATAAAAATGCCAAATTTCTTTACGCCCATCGCGATAAATTTATTTTTTGCGAAACTAATAATCCCTCGGCTCGCTTTGAAATGTCCCAAGAAATCATCGCCGATAAATCAAAATTTTTGAAACCCAACTCCGAAGTAGAATTGACCGTTTTTGAAGAAAAAATCATAAATTTGCACTTACCTATAAAAATGGATTTTAAAGTCGTTGAAGCGCCTCCCTCAATTCGCGGCAACACGGCCCAGGGCGGAACAAAGCAAGTCAAAATAGAGACGGGCGCCATGATTGATGCACCGTTATTTGTGGAAGAAGGCGATATAATTGAGGTCAATACCGAAAGCGGCGAATACACGGGAAGGAAATAACAAACAAAATCTTAAAGCAAAATCTCCCCCGCTTAAGCGGGGGAGATTTTGCTTCTATAATTTATATATTTATAATTCTACCGATTCGCCAGGCTTCAATTCTTTGCCTTCATCCGCATCATTTTTATCTTCAACTTCATTCTTTTGAGTTGATTTTTCAGGCAACGGTTCTTTTGATTCAGGCTCTTTCTGAATCGGACCGATCGTTTCCTCCAATGTTTTGCGCAATTCCGTTAAATCCACTTCTTTGCGCGGTTTTTTCTTGGCCGGTTTAAATTCTTCCGTGTGCTCTCTAACTGCCTGGCTCAAGGAAATCGGCTGGCCCGTTTCTTTAACGACCGGCTCGGAGCTAATTTTCGAGGGCGGCTTAGGCGACTTAACTCGGACTAAACACTCGCGACAATAAACCGGCCTGACGCCGTCGGGTTTGAATTTAAGCTCTACCTGCTTGCCGCAATCCCAACATTTATCAATAAAAATTTGGGGGGCTGATCTCGCTGCCTGATTAGGTGAGTCGAAATCCTGTGCCGCTGTCCGAATTGGTTGTCTTGTTTTTTCTACAAATGCTCTAGCTGGTGCTAGCTCGTTTCCCTCGACTTTTACGTCCAACATTCCGCTCCATCGGGCAATTTTTTCTTCAACTTCCTGGCGCGGCTGACCGTAACGCTCGCGCGAAAGACGAATGATTTTTTCTTTTTGACTCACTTCCGGTTTTATAACTGGCGGCAAGGTCGTGGCTGAAAAAGGACGAGAAGAAAAACCATTAATCATTAATTTTAAATAGATCTGAGCGAATCCCAGGCCGACTAGATCGTTAACGTTGAATTCCGGTTCAAATTCTTTTTCTAGAAATTCGGCGTCAGCTGCGCCGACGCGAAAGGTGATCATCGTGCCAACGTTGCCAAAAACCGCATCGCGTACTTCTTCTGGAACTTGCGTGATGTATTGATGCGCTAAAATTAAATCCAGTCGATATTTTCTCGCTTCAGATAAAATGTTGGCAAACGACTCGGTAGAAAAATTTTGGAATTCGTCGATGTATAGATAGAAGTCTTTTCGCTCCTCTTCTGGAACATCGACTCGAGCCATCGCGGCCAATTGTAATTTGGTAATCAGCATGGCGCCCAGCAAGGCTGAGGTATCTTCTCCGACTTTCCCTTTGGATAAATTCATAATAAAAATTTTTCCTTCATCCATTGCCGTGCGAATATCAATTGATGATTTGGTTTGGCCTACAATATTGCGAATTAAAGGATTGGTTAAAAATTGACCGACTTTGTTTTGAATTGGGGCGATTGCTTCCACTTCAAAATTGCCGCGATATTTGGAAAATTCATCAACCCAAAAACTTTTAACTACCGGGTCTTGAATTTTTTCCACTACTTTTTGCCGATAGACCTTATCCACCAGCATCCGCATAATGCCGAGCAGCGTTGAGCCCGGATATTCAAGCAACGCCATAATGGCATTGCGCAAAACGTATTCCAGCCGCGGCCCCCAGGTATCGGCCCAAAGTTTTTTAAAAACGCCAACCAGACCCGAGGCAACCAAATGGCGATGCTCGGGGTCAACTTTTTCCATGACGTTGAAAGCAATCGGCCAATCCAAATCCGCGGGATTAAAATAAATAACGTCGTTGACGCGGTGAGGCGGAACAAAATCCAACATTTTTTCGGCAAATTCACCGTGCGGGTCAACAATCCCCACTCCCTTGCCGCGCTGAATATCCTGAATCGCCATATTTTCCAAAAGTGTCGTTTTACCCGTTCCGGTTTTACCAATTACATAAACGTGGCGGCGTCGGTCGTCTTCTTTTATGCCAAAACGCCGTTTTTGGTTACGAAAATCGGTTTCGGCAAAAATTGTTATTTCTTCGTTATTCATAAACTTATAATTATTCTAATGGTAAATCCACCGGCGCACCAGCTTTTTTTGTTGCGATATAGGGAGTAACCGGAGATTGTACCGCGACGGTTGGGAAATGATATATGGTGGCCAACTCTTCAAGATTTAAAATATAACCTCTCTCCCAAAAAGAACGCAGGCGCATCAATCTCATTAATTTTCTTTGCCGGAAGGCTTTGCGGAATTTGGCAAAAGCATAATTGGCTTTGGTCATGCTGTTTGCGTCCGGTTTTAAAGTGTTCATATTTAAATTGGAAAACTGATTAAAAAGTCCCATGACGGCGGCGATATTAGCTGGATTCCAAACTTCTTTGCGGCCGATATAGACCCATTGTAATTTTGCTTCGTAACCCTTTTTACTGGCTTTCTCCACTATTCCTTCCAAGACCGATCGCTCGGCCGGCATCAAGACCATCCTTGTCGTCGCGGGTTTTTCCTCTTTTTTCGCGCTTTCTGCTGAGGGCACGCTTGAAATGAATTCGTTGGCGACAGAACCGATTGCCTCGGCCCAGCCTCCAATTTCTGAAACAAGCACATTTTTTGACGATTTCTTTTCTCTCCCCATCATTTTTTCTGTAAATTTTTCAGCGAATTTATTGGCATTTTCTCGCCACCTATCGTCAGTTGCCCGAAAAACTAATTGAATCCAAATCTGCTCGCCCTGCTTTAGTTTCCCCAAATTTTCCATTAACCCAGCTAATGGATCAAGAAAATTGGGCTGTCTGGTTTGGGTTACATCAATTAGATTTACATAGGTTCTTAAAGGATAAATAGACTCCCGATCAAGTTTTAATTTAGTGCCCCACAAATCCCAATTTTTATTTGGCATATCGTAGGGAATTTTTTTTGTGTAATCCTCTGCTTCTTTGATTTCGGCTTGCGGGTATTGAGAATAAATTTGCGCCTCAACCAAGTCTCGGTATTTTCTTAAAGTTCTTATATAAAAATGAATTTCGCCGTTCATTCCCACAATTTCAAAACTAAAATAATCCTGAAGCTTGCCCTTCATATATTTTTCGTATTTGGTGCTCACCGTACCAAAAGAACCCCAAAGACCAGCGAATACTTGCTCCATCGTCTTTGGGGTTCTTTCAATTTCCCGCGGAGGTTTAACTTCCAACATCACCCAATCTAAACTTCTCCAATAAAAACGTTGGATATAATACATCCAGCTGTAAACAAATAAAACGGGCAGCACAAAAGGCATCCAAATCCAAGTTGTGCTCAAAAATGAATTTACAAATTGGAAATATAAATTAAAAACCTCCATTTTAGTTTTTTTTATTATTAAAAAACTGACGCAACGCGTCATCCCGAGTCCCGTCAAAACGGAACGAGGGACCTCCGCCCAAAGGACAAAATTTTTATATTATGCCTTGAGCGAATATTTGCCCCGCTCATCTCTGGCAAATATTTTTTTGTTCTGTAAATTGATTAAAATGGTATTCTCTTTAACCAGCCGTTTCGCTAAAACTTTTTCAATGATTGACTGACGGTCTAGCAGACCTTCTTTTTTCAAAATCTGAGCGATGGTTTGAGCAACCGTGCCTGGTTCATATCCCCATTCTCTCAACGCATAAAGCCCACGGCCCACTAAGACAAAACGCGGATCTTTAATCAATTCGTTGTGAACCGTTTGCACGTAGGCCTGCTTGCTGGAAGGCAAAGATTCATTAATCATTTTAGTGACTTCCGAAAAATGAAGCGGTTTGCCAAAATTTTTTAAAATGATATAGGCTTTGTCTTTGACGCCCCGCGGACTGATTTCGGGCCAATGAGCCAAGCCAAAATAACCCAAACGATTTTGCTCAATGTCTTTGGAAGCATCGATATAGGAATAAATCGCCTTATCCGATAATTCCGGAAAAATCGCTTTGGCAACGGCAAATAAATCCTTGTCCTTTAAAACCTGTTTTTTGGCATTAAAATGTTTAACCAAAGAGTCAACCGTTTTTTTAGCCAGTTTTAAGGAATTTTTATTTATAGTCCAAACCGGATAAAAATTATCGTCTTCGGCCAAGCGATCAAAGTCCTGGCCCAAAGTTAAAATTAAATAAAAGGCCGAGCGGCAACGCGCCAACTCTTTATCTTGCTCCTGGATTTCTTTGGCCGGATAGCAAATAAAAGCCAAATCATCGTAAAGTCGATCCTCTTTTTTAAGATCGCCGTATTCAGCCAAATGACGAGACAGAACTTCGTAGGCCGGCTGTAATTTTGCACTGACCCGAGGATGTTTCAGAGATGCCAAACCATTTTCTTCGATTTGGCGCACTCGCTCCCGGGTGATGCCGTAATCGCGGCCGATTGCTTCTAGAGTCTGCCTTTGGCCGTCAGACAAGCCAAAACGCCGCACAACTACCTCTTTAGTGCGGTTATTTGGAATAATTTCTATTATTTCTTTAATTAAATCTATTGGATTTAACATCTAATTTTTGCCTCTCCTTAAGACAAATTTTACATTGAATAATTATAGTCCTATATTAGCACATTAAAAAAGAAGTGTCAACGCTATGGAAAGAATAATCATTTTCCCAGTTTTTTAGCTATTCTTTTTTGCCGCCAAGCTTCAGAAGTAACTAAAAGAGAGCTGGCGACAAAAATCGAGGAATAGGTGCCAAAAAAAATGCCGATCATCAAAAGCAAAGCAAAAAATTTCGTGCTGACTCCGCCAAAAATATAAATGGCCAGCAGCGTCAGAAATACTGTTAAAGAAGTATTGATGGAGCGGGTAATCGTCTGATTGATACTGACGTTAACGGTATCTTCAAAACTCCTGCCCACTCCTTTGCGTAAATTTTCTCGGATTCGGTCAAAAACAACAATCGTGTCATGGACCGAAAAACCTAAAATTGTCAGTAGGCCCGTCACGAATAGAAGATCGATTTCAACACCCGCATAATGCCCCAAAATGGAAAAAATGCCGGTGGGAATGAAAACGTCATGGAATAGTGCGATGACCGCCGCTATCCCGTATTTCCAAGAAGCGACGGGACGCGAAACTTTTCGGAAAGCAAATGCAATATAAACAATTATCAAGACCAAAACCATGGCGATGGCGCTATAGGCGCGGCGCTTCAGTTCCTCGCCGATGACCGGGCCGACCGAATCGAAACGCGTTTCCTGCAGAGGACCGATTTGCGAAAGTGTCGATAAAACTTTCTGGTGCGTTGCTTCCTCTATATCCTTTAGACGCAATATCATTCCTTGGTCCCCTGTGGGCTGGACCGATATATCGCCGAGGTCCAAAGGAGAGAGAATGTCTTTAACTGTTTTGGCATCGGGGCGCTCTCCTTGCCAGTTAATTTCGATTAAGGAGCCGCCTTTAAAATCAATGCCAAAATGTAACCCCCAAAAAATAACGCTAAAAATTCCCGCGCCGATTAAAGCCAGAGAAAAACCATAAAATATTTTTCTTTTACCGACAACGTTTAACATGCAAATTTTGTCTAAAAATTACGAGCTCATTTTGTAGCGAATAATTTTTAGCTACAAAATTGAGCACCCCGCACCTTTTCCATCCGCGTTTCTCGGTATTGCTTCACTGTAAGGCGAAGCCGATTCTCTCTCCATCCTTCGTATTCCAACAAACTCGGAAAGAAAAGGTGCGGGGTAAAGGTTTGGCAGCCAAAAATCCTTCGCCTACTGCTTGGATTTTTGGGCCAAGCCCTTTACCCCAAACAACCACAATCTTTTTTCCATTTTCTCACTGACGACTAATTTCAAAAGGTTGCGCGTGACCGTAATGGCCGAAAACATACTGATTAAAATTCCAATGGCGAGTGTCAGCGCAAAACCTTTAATGATGCTGGTCCCCAGCCAAAACAAAACCGCGCAGGTAATTAACGAGGAAACATTGGAATCGCGAATGGAGGTCCAGGCACGCCTGAATCCTTCCTCAATCGCCCCGCCCAAAGACTTCCCCCAGCGCAGCTCCTCTTTGGTTCTCTCAAAAATTAAAATATTGGCGTCAACCGCCATGCCCACCGACAGCACAAAGCCCGCAATACCCGCCAAGGTTAAGGTCACGGGAATTAATTTAAAAATCATGAGCGCTATGGCCGTATAAATTATTAGCGCAATTACCGCCAACACGCCGGGCAGCCGATACCAGCCGATCATAAAAAGCGCCACCGCCAAAATTCCAATCAAGCCAGCAAACAAGCTTTGGTGCAATGATTTTTCACCCAACGAGGCACCGATGCTTTGCTGATTGATTAATTTAATCGGCACGGGTAGCGCCCCGGCGTTAAGACGCTGAGCCAGCTGTTTGGCCTCAGTAATCGTAAAACTACCGGTAATTTGAGCTTTCCCGCCGGAAATCGCTTCCTGCACCGTCGGAATGCTGATGGGTGAACCATCAAGATAAATGGCTACTTTTTTACCGACATTCCGCGATGTTATTTCTTCAAAAAGCTTGGCGCCGTCAGAATCAAATTCTAAACCGATGGAAGGTTTGTTGGTATTGGGGTCAAATTGTAAAACCGCCGATTTCAAATATTTGCCGGTGAGCTCGGTCGGTTTGAAATACGGATCTTCGCTAAAACTTTGCTGTTGCTCGGGCGCCAAACCATTGTATTTTTCTATGATCGCTTGAGCTTCCAAGTCAGAACGCTGCTCCCGAAAATCCAAAGACGGCGTCTCGCCAATCATCGCAATAGCTTGATGAATATCTTTTATTCCTGCCAATTCCACGATTAAACGATAGTGGCTGCCGACCGTGTCAACTTGGACCAAGGGCTCGGTTACCCCGAATAAATTTACTCGCCGTTCAATTACATCGCGCACGCCCTGCATCGAATCGGAAAATTTGCTTTTATCAATATTTGACAAATCCGCCTCATAGACCAGGTGCGTGCCGCCCTGCAGGTCTAGACCGAGTTTAAAGGGTTTATTAAAAAATTGCGGGATGTTTGGCAAACCCTTAAAAATACTAAGTTCGTTTTTACGCGCGTTCAACCAGTCGGCCGATTTGTTCCAGGCCTTGGGATAATCAACAAAACCGGAAAAAGCGGCCAACAAAAAAATCGCCACTATAATCAATCCGGTTCGTGACGTTTTTTGTTTTGTAAATATAGCGGAAAAAAATCGAGAGATAAAACTCATTTTAAAATAGTGTCATTGCGAGCCACGACGTAATGTCGGGACGAAGCAATCCCGTTATTTAAATTCAGAGCTTTTCTAATGATATTTCCATATTAAATAAAAATCGCCTTTTTGTCAATTGAAAAATTTTATAAAATAAAAAAGGCTAAGATTTTGAAAAGATTCGCCTTGGAGCATTGATCCAGCTTTTTGGCTGTTTGGAAGCCCTTCACCCCCTAGCTCCTTAGCCAGTCTTTTCCCTTAGCCCTTGATAAATCTTATTATATAGCATTATACAAACTTATCAATAGCTTTCGCAAATTTATTTAAAATCTCTTTTTTGTCAAAAAAAATGGCGGGTAATCTCAGACCCGCCACTTGCTCACATTATTATTATAATTCATCTGCCTCCCAAAACTCCTTACCAATAACCTGGTTGCTTACCGGGTTATTATAGTAAACTCGGCCTCGGAATTTCTTGCCGGCAAAAAACATCGACAGCCAGAGTTTATCGCCCGCCCACATTCGCTCGTATAAATTTTCCAAGTCGGTTAAGAAAAACGGCTCTGCCGTCATTTCTTTGCTACCTCTGGGTTGGCCGCTGCATTTTGAAATCCAAAACACATGTACTTCCCTGACTATACCCGGCTCGCTTTCAAAAAAGAACTCAATCACCGCACGCTTCTCCATCGCTATAATTTCTACACCCGTCTCTTCTTTGAATTCTCGCCGAGTTGCCTCCTCTATCGTCTCGTTTGGCTTAACGTCTCCGCCAAAACCATTCAGCCGGCCTTTACCAAAGTCTTTTCCACCGACCTTAACACCTAGCCAGACTTTACCATCTTTAACAAAAAAACCCAACGTTTGTTGTTTTACCCTCAAGGGCACTCTCATTTTACAACTAAACATTTTTTCTCTTCTTCTAATGAAACTAATATTCTTCCAATATTTTTTTGACGCGGTTGTATCGCGCCGTGACTGAAGTGGCCTTGGCAAGGGGTTGACCTGATGCCGCTTTCCTTTCATTAACGTAATTCGAAACCACCCAAACCAGGTCTGCTATTTGGCGCTCAAAAAATCGCCGATTTAACAATCCGACAAATCCCGCCACTTCGCGCTTTCTCAAATACGCCTCCAACATTATCTCTTTGATCTCATCGGTGACCTCGCCCGTCGGCTCAACCGAAGTCAGAAAACGCGCCAAGGTGAATGCCGGATCGCCGTAACTTACCTTCTGCCAGTCAAGAAACATCACTTTACCATCTTTCCAATAAGTATTGCCAATATGAGCGCCATCGAAATTAAAAGACCAAGTCGCTTTTTCCAATAATGGCTCAAAGCTTTTGAGTTTTTCTTCTGCCCGATCAACTATCGCCTCAATTTTCTTAGCCCACTCCTGAACATCTCCCTCATAATTTCTTATTTCCTGGTCGTATTTTTTTATTACATCCAGGCGCTGGCGCCAAGTTCTGACGCTAGTTAGATAAGAGTATCTCGTGAATCTTTCACGAAAAGGAAAGTTGTCGGGATTTATTGGTTGTGCGTTTAATAGCGCAATGGCTTGGGCTGCCGCCACCAAATGTTGCTCAGCTAGCGGCTTAAAATCTTTAAAACAAATGGCGTCCGTAATAAATTCCTGAATCATCAGTGGGAGTATAAACCGCTCAGGGTCAACATAATAAGATTTTGGTCCGAGCCCCGTGTTCTCAAGGCGTTTTAAGAGCACGTACTCCTCGGCTATTTCAACCCACTCGCCAGCACGATAAGTTTCCGGATTAATCATCCGCAGACAATAAACTTTCCCGTCTTTCTCAAGCCTATAATGCAGGTGGTTATGCTCGTTAAACAAATCCACCATCGCCCCGCTTAATCCAAGGGGGTTGTACTTTTTAAGGTACTCTCTAACCTCTCCGAGTGTAGGTTTCCTTTTGTCCATTTTTTCCTCCTTTTGGGTGATTCGTCTAAAAAATTATAGAAAATGTTTTATATTCTGTCAAATAATTTACCCCTCGCATTTAACGCATGCTCCTTATTTATTATAACTCCAGTGCCACCACTCGGGAGCGTAGTTTTTAAATTCTGCTTTTGTCAGTACTTTTTTAATCAGTCTTCGGTTTTTGCATGCTTCTCGTTCTAACGCCGTTAAATTTTTATTCTTTTCAAAATAGTTTGTCGCCGCTCTTTCGGTCAGGTCATCGTGGTCTGTGCCCATATATAATTCTTCACCTCGCCCGTCAATAATTGTTAAATCAAAGGAGCCGCCGCGCTGATGTGTATCTAAGCGCCTTTCGCTTTTTTTGGCCGCCCCGCCAAATTTCAAAACCACTTTTTCTCGCTCAGTTTTTGATAATCCCGAATAAAGCAGGTTGATTCTTTTTCTGATGCTTTCCAGCATTAAGAACTGAACTTCCAATTTGCGGCTGCCGTCCCAAATTTTAAAATTATAACCTTTGGGTAAAAATTTTTTCGCTTTGAGCAACGCGTTCAAAGCCGATTCTCTTGCAAAAATTCTTGGCGACTTTGCCCAGCCATAAAACCAATACCGAGGCTCGACAACAAATCCAAAATCACTAACATCAACAAGTTTTATTTTTCTATCTTCCATGGCATTTTTTTACTTTTATTCCTATTTATGCAAGACACCTATAACTACTAAATCGGCCTCAAGCTGTGTGGCATCCTGGAAAAGCATTGTCTTTATTCCTAACTTTTCGGCTCCGTCAATTTGCCTTTGTTCATCATCGATAAACAATATATCCTGCGGCTTTAAAAACAGTTTACCTCTTAGCAAATTGAATATCCGTACATCTGGTTTTTTGATTCCTGCATCATCAGATGTGACAATTACTTCAAACAATTCGAGGACATTGTCTTCTTTAAGCATTCGCTTAAGCCCTTCTCTCGACTTGCTTATAGTATTTGACAATATCCCTATCCGGTAGCCACACAACTTCAATTTCTGAATTAGATAAACCACACCCCTATTTATCGATCCTTCGCCATTCCGCTTCTGAAATTCTCCTCCGACACTCCGTCCATATAACACTCCTCCGACATCGAATACTACCGCTTTTATTTGTTTTGCTTCTTCCATATTTTTATTCCCTACGCCCCATGACACCTTTTGAACTGCTATACGAATAGGAGAGGCGTTTCCCAAATCAAGTAAGCAGCTCGTATTTAGCAATTTTATAATTTTACTATTTCGATAATTCAACCATTATACTCTCCAAAGCAATGCCATCATATTGCTCTTTGCTAATCTTTTTATTCTCATAAAGGATACGAACATTGAACCCAGCACTTTTTATCTTATCCAGATAATCTTCTTTCAATAAAGCCCCTGCAACGCAGCCGGATAACAAATCCTTATCATTTCTTTGTTCATCTGAAAGCTCTTCCAATAAAACAATGTCTGAAAGATAAATCTTTCCGCCTGGTTTAAGAACTCTGTATGCCTCACTGAATGTTTTGGCTTTGTCGGGAGTGAGATTTATAACGCAGTTAGTGATTATCGTATCAACCGAATTGTCTTTAAGCGGCAATTTTTCTATTTCGCCTAAGAGGAACTCCGCATTTTTTATGCCTTGTTTTTCTGCATTCGCTTTTGCTTTTACTACCATTTCTTCGGTCATATCCACGCCGATAACCCTTCCCTTGCTCCCGACTTTTTTTGCGGCCAAAATAGCGTCTATGCCGGCTCCCGAACCCAAATCCAGCACAACATCTCCCTCTTTTATTTTTCCGAAAGCTAGGGGGTTTCCGCAACCAAGACCGAGGTTTGCCTCGCCGACAATCTTTAACTCTTCTTCGGAATAGCCAATACTTTTTGAGACATTCTTTGCGCTACTGCACCCACAGCCGCAGGACAATCCGCTAACTGCTATTTCTTTATATTTATCTTTGACGATTTTTTTAATTTCTTTTGAATTCTTCATATTGTTTTTTGTTTATAAACTTTTGATGTTCCTCGCTGTTCACAAATCCACAACGTTTGTATTTCTTCCCCGAACCGCACGGACAGGGATCGTTGCGCCCCACTTTTGTATTTTTGGCGCCGACGGGTAATCCCATTTTTTTGCCGCCGGCAACTGGCTGACTGCCAAACATCATCGGAGGACGCCGCACAATAGTTGGCGCTGGCTGAGCCGCAGGTGCGGTTAGCGAAACTTTATAAATCATTCCTACAAAATTTGATTGAATCGTACTAAGCAATCGCTGAAATAATTTGTGACCTTCGTTTTTGTATTCAACCAACGGGTCTTTTTGACCGTAAGCGCGAAGACGGACTGAGTCGCGCAAGTGTTCCATCTCGTCCAAATGGTCCATCCAGAGCATGTCAATCGTTCGCAGATAAACCATTTTTTCTACTTGCCTGATCTTATCTTCGCCGATTTCTTTTTCTTTATTTTCATACGCCTTGCTGGCTAGCCCGACCAAATAATCTATTAAATCATCTTTTGTTTTGGCGTCTTTCATATCTTGTCGCGCCGGAAGCGGCAGCGGAAAAATCGTGTTCAAGTTTTCATAAATTTCTTCATAATTCCAATTATCCTTATAGGTTTCTTGCGTATGAAAATTTATCACTTGAGTGATTTGCTCAGAGATCATATCCAAAACCTGCTGGCGCAAGTCGGATGATTCTAAAATCTCTCGGCGCTTGCGATAAATTGTCTCTCTTTGCTTATTCATCACGTCATCGTATTCCAAAACGTGTTTGCGCAAATCAAAATTGAAGCCTTCAATTTTTGCCTGGGCCGATTCTATGGCGCGCGAAATCATCTTATTTTCTATCGGCTGGTCTTCGGGCACTTTTAAAATTTCCATCATCCGCTTGATTCGCTCTGGCGCAAAAATTCTCATCAAGTCGTCTTCCAGCGAAACGAAAAACCGCGAAGAGCCCGGGTCGCCCTGGCGGCCGGAGCGGCCGCGCAGCTGGTTATCAATGCGGCGCGCTTCATGGCGCTCGGTGCCGATAATATGCAAACCGCCCGCCTTTATCACTTGATCATTGCGTGCTTTTAGAGCACCTGTTTGTTCGCCTTCTTTTATCCTTCCGCCCAAAACAATGTCCACTCCTCGGCCAGCCATGTTGGTAGCAATCGTCACCGCGCCCGGCTCACCGGCTTTAGCAATAATTTGCGCCTCTCTTTCGTGATTTTTAGCGTTCAAAATTTCGTGCGCAATTCCTTCGCGCGCCAGCAATTGCCCCAAGGTTTCATTTTTTTCAATGGAAACCGTGCCCACCAGCACCGGCTGGCCGGCTTCGTGGCACTTTTTTATTTCCCGAATCACCGCCTGAAATTTACCCGGCTCTGTCCGGTAAACACTATCCGGCAAGTCGCCGCGAATCATGGGTTTGTTAGTAGGAATTTGTACTACCTCAAGCTTGTAAACTTTGCTAAACTCTTCGGCCGAGGTGAAGGCCGTGCCGGTCATGCCGGCCAATTTTTTATACATGCGAAAATAATTTTGAAAAGTAATCGTTGCCAGGGTCCGCGATTCTTTTTGCACCTCCACTCCTTCTTTGGCTTCAAGCGCCTGGTGTAGACCCTCAGAATAGCGGCGACCGTGCATAAGGCGGCCCGTGAATTCATCAACAATGATAATCTCGCCGTTTTTCACCACATAATCTTTGTCGAGCCTAAAGAGCGTCTGTGCCCGCAGCGCCTGCTCAAGATGATGGACGTACCTCACACCGCCTTCCGTATAAATATTCCCCAGGCCCAGCGCTTTTTCCACTTTTTCAATTCCTGCTTCGGTCAAGGTCGAAACTCGCATTTTCTCATCAATATTATAATCTTCATTTTCTTTCAAACGCGGCACAACGTGGGCGAATGTTTCATATAGCTTTGTTGATTCTGCATCGGGCGCAGAAATTATTAAAGGTGTGCGCGCCTCGTCAATCAATATGCTGTCTACTTCATCAACAATGGCAAAGTGATGCCCTGCTACTCGCTGCGCCATCTGCGATAAGTCTTCCACCATATTGTCGCGCAAATAATCAAAGCCAAATTCGTTGTTAGTGCCATAAGTAATGTCGGCGCGATAAGCCTCCCCGCGCATCACTTGTTTTAAATTTTCCATTTCTATAGTCACTTCATTTTTATCTATGATTTGCGGCTCATACAAATATGAAATTTCATGCTGCAGACAGCCGACCGTCAGCCCCAGCGCGTGATATATAGCGCCCATCCAATTGGTATCGCGTTTGGACAAATAATCGTTAACTGTGACCACGTGCGCGCCTTTGCCTTCAAGCGCATTCAGATACACCGCGAGCGTTGCCGCCAAGGTTTTTCCTTCGCCCGTTTTCATTTCCGCAATTTTACCTTCGTGCAAAACCATTCCGCCAATTAGCTGCACATCAAAATGCCTCTGGCCGATGGTGCGTTTGGCCGCTTCGCGCACCGCGGCAAATGCTTCTGGCAGCAAATCATCCAACGCTTCGCCTTTTTGCAAACGTTCTTTAAATTCTTGCGTTTTACTTTTCAGCTGCTCAATAGAAAAAGCCTCGAACTGCGGTTCGAGTTTGTTGATTTTTTCTACGGTTGATTGATATTGACCGGCAATTCGCGAACTCGAATCGCCGAAAATTTTAGTTAAAAGTGACATTACTTTTCTAAGATTTATACATAATTATACCCAAAAAATTTCAAAAGAGCAAATTTTGTTTAAATCAAAAAGGGCGTTCGACACGCTCTTTTTTTAAAACGTCTGGCTAGAAAAATTATTAAATTATAATCTTTTTGTATATAATAAAAATCTGTTCTCGTCCTCATTATCATAAACCCAAGGAATACCTTCTTTTCCGGCCTCTTCAAATCCGTTTTCGAAAAGTTCCGGGTCTTTTTGGTCTTGGTAAATTACTGTTGTATATTTTTCGTTTGCGACAGATACGCCTTTGATAGCCTGCAGCATTTTTTGCTTTGCTTGTTTATCTTTAGTTCCAATCCATGGAACAAAAGTCACATTGTCATAAACGCCGGAGTACAAAACTGCAAAACTTTCAATATTTTTATCGGCGTCTCTCAAAATAACACTATCGGCTTTCAAGATTTCTTCTTTCTCCTCTTGTCGAACCATTAAATCTAAAACGGCCTCAAATTCTTCAAATTTCTCTGGAGAATAATTCTGTTTGGCAAACAATAGAATGTTCTGCCGATTTTCGTCGCTAATACTTTCGTGCTCAACCAAAGACTCTATCTTTTCATGACGGTACGCATCGAAAAAATAACTAAATAAATCACGGCCTGGTCCGAAATAATCTTTGACGTTTAATCCTTGCTCATAGCCGCGCTCTTCATACATTTTACGGGCCATCGCTTCGTTTTCATAATCGCTAGTCTCAATAGCCATGAAGGTCGCACCCCGCGATTTTGCCATTTTCTCTGTCCAATCTTGCAGGAATCCGCCCACACCAGTTCCTTGATATTCTTTCCCAACAGAGAACCAGCCCAAACGCGCCACCATATTATGTTTTGATAAATCCAGTCTGTCACGGGTAGCGAACCCCGCGCCGCCATCGATATCTGTCGTGTAAATTCCCGTCAGGGCGAAGGGCTTATCTTTTTGGTCGGTAGCAACATAATATTCAACATTAAGAAGCGCAGGTTGATCTAATTTCCTCTGCTCAAAAAATAAATCCAATGTTTCCTGCAGTTCCGCAAAAGAAGTTTCGTCCCAAGAATTCCTAATTGACTCAAGAAACGGCTGTTTAAAATTTTCGGTTAGCGCCCTTACCTTAAAATGAGTTTTACTCTCAATACCATTCCTTTCGCGAATAATTTCATGCTCAAAAAGCGGTTTTTCTGGGTTTGCCCAGTGCGACTTTATTTCTTCTTCGGTTAGGCGTCCGTCAATAAAGCGCGCCGCTTTTTCCTGCTCTGTTTCATTTGTTTGTTCAAATTTATTCTCCATTTTCTTTTTCAGAAAACATAAAATGCTCAAAATTTTTACCAGCGGCTTTGAATTCCATCATTTTTTGCTCGCGTTCTTTGGCGTCTAAAAGATAAAGTTTTCCTTCTTTTGCCTGGCTTAGTGTTTGTTTTAACTCAGTCTGAAACTGACCGACGATTTCTTGAGTACTCTCTATAGCTTTGTCAGTCGGGTATTTTTCTCCTTCATTGCGATACAAGGTATAATTATCAGAATATATAGCGCTGATTATCGGCATCAATTCCTGCGTGGTTATTTCATTACGATTATCTGTGGGTTTTATCATTAAATGCTCTGGTACGGAGAATTTCTTCATATCATCACCTTTTTTATAGCCTTTAGGTAAACCGGTTCTATTGTTCCAATCAATGGGCGGTTGTATATATGGCGTTTCATGAAGATTGCCTTGCGCATCTTCAAAATAAACCCTTTTTAAACCAACATGATTCCAAAATGGCTCTGATTCTTCTTTGCCTTCAACCACAATTGCCTTCAGCTCTTGATTTTTTTTCTGAGCTTTTTCTAAATTACATCGCAGCGCGCTCTGCCAAATTTCATCCGCCAAGCGTTTGCGCCTATACTCATCGGCCGTAATGACGAAACCGCCAAAAATTATAGATTGGTTTAGCGGCTGGTCGTTTTCGTCGGTCAACTCAAGGTAGGAACTCTGGGCGTGACTAATCGTTTCGCCCTTTTGGTTTTCGATTGTGTGATAGGCATAAGCATCGGTCGGGTTAGCCACGGCGTCCCGAATTATCTCGGGCGTATCCGCTTCTTCAGGCGCAAATTTTTCCATGAATTCAACAATTTTGTCGATTTTCGGACTTTCCCTGTCTTTTATATGCTCTATTTTCAGTTCTCCAATTTCAGCAAATTTTGGATTTTCTGAATCTTTTGGATTAATTTTCTCAGTCCTTTCAGTTTCTTTTTCGCGCCGATAAGGTGACGCTGCCTCCATTTCCTCAATGGATTTTTGTAAATTTTGCCAGGATGCAATTTTAGCATCGGGTTTTAAAAATTGATTTTCAAATTGGTTCATGGTTTTGTGTGATTTTTTAACTTTCTTATCTTACCGTTCATAATCCGGCCACCAATAGATACCTTTTTGTTCCTTTCTTAATTTTCCCATCATTTTTTCTCTTTTTAAATAGAGTTTTTTTAATTTTCTAGGTTTAGCTTTGGAGATAGCGTAGGAAAAAAGGATAGGGGCGGCAATGGTAGTATCAGAATAAACGACTACGGTATTTTTAAGCTCTTTCATGTTCACCTTGCCCCAAGAAACGGCTTCCGAAGGCGTGGCACCAGACAAGCCGCCCCATTGGGGCGAGTCCATGGTAATTTGAATAAAATAATCGTGGCCGCCCTTTTCAATCCCCAAGCACTCCCAAAGCATAGGCTGGGTCTGCATGTAAAAATTTTTGGGGCTGCCGCCGCCCAAAACAATGACCCCATTTTCTTTAGCATCAAACACTATGCCCGTTGTTTCCAAAACATCTAAATTTGGGTCTATTGTCAGAGTTCTTCCGTCAAAAATATAAGACGCTAAATTCATACCAAAAGTGGAATCACCAGGAGAAGAAGTATAAATTGGCACATTCATTATCGCGGCTTGCGCTAAAATTGAAATTTCCGGATGCGGTGCTTTCTCTAAAATCTTCCTGCCGATGTAGTTGTGTAAAACACTACTTGAAACAGCCCCAGTTGGCCTGTCTTCATCAAAAGCTAAAATATCTTCCACAAATTTATCAGTTTTAATTAAAGTGTCGGCCCCCAAATAAGTATCGTAGATTCTGACTATGCCATTATTCCAAAGCGTTCCATCGTCGATTTCCCAAGAACCCTTACGCAGCTCAAGTCCCAAAGCGAAGTGAACGTCATGATAAAGATTGGCGCCAGTAGCGATAATAAAATCAACAAAGCCCTGTTCCATCATGGAAACTACCATGCCAGAAATCCCGGCTGGCGTCAGTGCCCCCGCCATGGTTAAACCAATGGTCACATCTTTTTTAGGATTCAGCATTTTTTGCGTTAAAAGCTGACAGGCTTCGTTCAATCTGCCTGAATTGTAAGATTGAAAATGATTTTCAACCAAAGCGACAATGGTTAAATTTTTCTTAAGTTTTTTAATTGTAACCAGCTGTCCACAAAAAAGCTTACTTCTCAAAGATTTTGTTTCTTTTTTTTGTTTAGGCATAATCACTTTTTAATAATCTTACTTATTTGATATATATCCAATGGTTTTATAAATCAACTTCGCCACTAAAAAATCAGGGGCAGATAAATTTTTTATCGGCGCCAATTCTACAAAGTCGGCGCCGATTATTTTCTTGTTCCTCGCCACCGCGCGCAAAATTTCTAAAGTTTCATACCATTCCAATCCCCCGGGTTCGGGCGTGCCGGTTGAGGGCATAATTGCAGGGTCAAGCGCATCTACATCAAATGTTAAATAAACATTTTTTTTCAGGCCTTTTAAAATTTCTGTAATTTTCCAGTTTCTTTTGTCCTTCGCCCAAAAAGTCTTGATACGATTTTGATTTTTCTTCCAAAAATTAAGTTCGTCATTTTCAGCACTAAAATTGCGCACGCCGATTTGCACCAAATTAATGCCTTCTAAGTCCAGACAGTGGCGCATCGCCGCGGCGTGAGAATATTTTTGGCCCAAGTAGCCGTCGCGCAAATCGGCGTGCGCGTCAAACTGCAAAATGCTAAAATCATCAAAATATTTTTTAAACTCTTCAACGATGAACGAAGTAATACTGTGCTCGCCGCCCAAAAATATCGGTAAACTTTTATTACCCAAAATTTTAAAAATTATTTTGTTGATTTGTTTTTTTGCGGCCGATATGTTTTCGGACGGCTTAATCTCCTGTAGTGTTGTGATTTTTATTCGTTTATAGGTTTCCTGCCAAAGCTCTTCGTCAAAAAGCTCAACTTGCGAGCTTGCTTTAATAATTGCCGCCGGGCCATTTTTTGTCCCTTGGCCATAGCTTGTCGTCGCCTCAAAGCCAAATGGTACAATAACTACTTGTGCTTGGCTAAGATTAGTATTGTCAATATCTAAAAAATTATTTCTCAGTGATTTCATTTAAATTATTACCCCTAATCTTGTTATGATAAGCAGTTAAGGTTTTCTTTCTTAATGCTTTGTCCAAAAAAGCCATGGCCTCGTCGCGATAATCTAGCAGATGACGGCATTCGCGTTCCACTCCCTCCTGCAACAAGGCGTGAACGATAAAAGGAAAAACTCCCGTCACGTCGGCAAAAACATATTGAGAATTCTTAAGGCAGTCCTCTGACGTTTTTCCCCAAGTATAACCTTCACCTGGCGTAGCAGATGAAAGGCCGCCGTCTTGAACGTGCGCATCGCAAATTTGCACATCCATATCATAGCCGCCAACCTCTATGTCGCAAATTTGTTCCAGATAGGGTTCGGGTTGCAACGAATAATTTTTTGGCACACCGCCGCCCAAAATAATTACTGATAATTTTTTACTCCATCTATTTTTGGAAAAATAATGATATGCACCAAACTCGTGAATATCTTCCTCTAAATCGATACTGAACTTGTAGCGGTGCCCTAGCTTACGCTTCAAAAAAGCCAGATTTAAAAAAATTGTGCCGTCCTGCGGTGCACCGCAAAAAACTGGAATGCGATTGCGATAGGCCTGAACTAAAATACTGCGATTTAAATCGGCTCTTTTATAACGCCTCTTTCCAAAACGCGCCAAATGTCTACCTAATAAATGGTGAAATTGGGTTGTAGTCATGGAACGGCTAAAATCCGGTCGACGCACTAAATCAATGACTAAATTGTCTGTTGTCCACAAATCGTCTTCCGGAAAAGCCGTGTCATAAACTCGTGTCCAGCCGGCTTTGCGCAACCTGATATCGCCCTGGTTCGGATTTACCTCAAACCAATCATCGCTTTCCTGCCGCTGCAAGTCATGATACAAATTCGCGCCGGTCGTCGTTATGATATCGACGTAGCCGGCTTTAATCATCGGAACAATACAAGAAACGCCAATGTCTGCCGGGGTCATGGCGCCAGAAAACGCCAAAACAATCGTATGATCTTTTTCAATCATGCGCTTTATTATTTCGTAAGCATTTTTTACCTCGCGGCCGACATAGGCGCCAAAAGCCTTATCAAAAAGCTGAACCGTTGTTTCGTTGCCCGTGATCGGCTCGCCAATCACGCGCCGGCCGACTAATCTTCTGGTTAAATGTTTCATCCAGGTAGTGAAAATTTGACCAAGTAGTGAAGCTTAGCTCTACTACCTGGTTTGACTAATTATTATTTGCTATAAAAATATTCCTTTAACATCCTCTTAAGCAATCTCCCTCCTTGGCTCGTTTTCAGATATTCTTCTCTTCTTTTAGCATCTTCTTTGTTTCGATACGCTTCAAAAAATATCACGCGCCAGGGTCTGTATGGCTTCGTTGAAAAATTTAATCCGCGATTATGTTCTTTTAGCCTTTTATTCAAATCACCTGTATAACCAATATAAAGATTACCGTATTTTACGCTTTCTAATAGATAAACATAATAGAACATAATCGCAGTCAAATTTCTACTACCTGGCATTATTTTTTAAAATCGATTCAAAAAAAGACAATTTAAATTGTCCTCCAAAAAATAAAATGAATTTTTATTCGAAAAAACAATTTTATTATTCCCCCGAAGTATTTTTATTTTCAGTCTTTGCGCCTCCGTTGGGAGATTCTTTTTGCTCAAGGTAATGGGGCATAATAAATACCGCTGCTGCCAAAACAGTCGTCCACAAACCATCTTTATTTCCCAAAGCCGATTGGGTAATGTTTGTGGTACGGATAATTTTGCCGCTGGTTTTATAAAGCTGTTCACGCTCGTCCCAGGCCGTATCGGTATTAAATTCAATGCCAAGCGTTGTGGCCAGCATCGTCGCTGCCAAATCTTCGGCATAGTCGCCGGCTTTTTGATCGGTTTCCCCAAAAGAATGATGCTCGGAAAGATAGCCATACTGTTCAGTTTCGGCCGGTACCGCACAACCAACGGAAACGGCGACTAAGCGATTAGGCTCGCTGGTGGCATTGCGACTCATAACGCAATAAATAATCTGACCTGGTTTAATTAATTTTAAACCCTCCTCTTTTGATATTCTTTTGCAGCCGGGCGGAAAGATGCTGGAAACTGTCACTAAATTAAAAGGTGCGATGCCCGCATCGCGCAGCGCCAATTCAAAAGACGTTAAATATTCTTTATGAATACCAACGCCCTTCGTAAAAAAAACTCTACTGGGAATCATTTTCTATTTTCTAATTTGATTTACAAAATTATTTTTTGGCGAAATAATTTTGCAAAATCTCTTTTGAAATTATTTTTAAAATTGTTTTCATCTTAAGTATAAAATAATTTCAAACAAATACAAGTGTGGATAAGTATTTTTTTAAAAAAAGATGTGCCCCGCATTTTGCGGGGCACATCAACAAAAAATTTTGAATTTATTTTTTCGTTCTAAAGCGTGCCAGCGGCGAAAGCCGAAATTGTTTTTTAAGACTCCGCGCGCCGCGGATATAAATTGTCTCTTTTTTAGTTTTAAATTTTCTTATTTCTTGTTCCAGGTCGTCCCGTACCTCATCTATAGCAGCGTAAAGATCGTCCCTTTCTGATTCAACGCGAAACAATTTACCGTTGATGCTTAAATTAATCTCGGCCCGAAAAATATCGCCGGTTTGGTGATGACGGGTCGTACGGCCGACTTCTATTTCTGTTATGATTGATTCCTGATTGAAATCAGAAAGAAATTTTTCCAAACTCGCCAATTTTTTTTCTAAATAATCTTCTATTGTATCCGTTAAATTTAAATCTTTGGTTTTGATGATTTTTCTCATAATATTGGAGTAATCACGAATATGCAAATTTTAAATAATATACGAATTCGTATATTTGGGTAAATTCGTATATTCGCGACTACTCCATTTTTAAATATCTAATTTCTTCTTTTAAATCTATCTCAAATTTATTTTTGACTTCTTTTTTACATAAATCAATTAAGTCTAAAACATCCTGGGCGCTGGCGCCGCCGGCATTGACGATGTAGTTGGCATGACCTTCCCAAATTTTTGCGCCGCCCGCTTGCCTCCCTTTCAGGCCGCACTGGTCAATCAGAAAGCCAACCCCGATTTTGCCGCCCCGAACTCGTTCGCGCAGTTCCGGGTGGTTTTTTAATAATAAATCGTCCTGGCCCACTTGATAGTTTTTAAAAACACAGCCGGCCGAAGGATACGGCGGAGAATTTTTTATAACCTCTTTGGCTTCGTTTAAGGTTTTATTAATTAATTCTCGTTTTTCTTTTTTAAAAACAAGCGTTGCCTCCAATATAATTTCGCCAGTTTCTTTAAACCTTGATTGGCGATAATCAAATTCGCATTCATCCGACGGGACTATTTTTTCATTTAGATTTTCATCTAAAATCTTTACTTCCGAAACAACTTCAGATAAAGATTGACCTAAACGTCCGGCATTGCCGCAAATCGCCCCGCCAATGGTTCCGGGAATCCCAAAACCCCATTGGGCACCGGAATAGCCATTTTTTGTTGTCTCTAAAATTATTCGGGCAAAAGGTGTCCCGGCTTGCGCAATAATTTTACATTTTGAATTATCC
>Ga0315274_10000989_pt1 | contig 44217 bp, 34 predicted proteins | sample YL17G02_20_MG_FD_203700 | JGI IMG/M metagenome (GOLD analysis project Ga0315274, IMG submission 203700) | Sediment microbial communities from Yellowstone Lake, YNP, Wyoming, USA - YL17G02_20 | ecosystem: Environmental > Aquatic > Freshwater > Lake > Sediment | place: USA: Wyoming | collected...
TCACCAAGACCCCTTACTCACGACGGATCCCACTATGACAACGTGCTGTTTGACAAGGGTAAGGCCGTACCCAAACCGGAGTCTTTAGCCGGCATTGAGAAGGTGGCCGAAGCGCTCAAGCGACATCCGAAGGACACAGTTGTCGCGGAGGGGCATGCAAACGATAGCAAGGACGAAGCGGCTAATCTCCGTCTTGGAGAGCGGCGAGCTGAGGCCGTGAAGCGGTATCTTGTCGAGCACGGTATCGAACAAAGCCGCATTACCGTAAAGAGCTTCGGCAGCTCTCTCCCGTCCGCGCCCGACAATACGCCCGCAAACCGCAAACTCAATCGGCGAGTGGTTCTTGATGTCGCCGCTGGGGACTGATGCAGGTTTCTCGCCGTGTCATTGCGAGCGAAGCGAAGCAATCTCCGAAACCCTCAGAGACGTTTCCCCTTTGAAGGATAACCGAGATTGCTTCGCTCGCAATGACACAGTTCTCTTCTTGTAGGAGCGCAAGCATTTGGTGTGCGGGCCAAAGGGCGCGCTATCCCAAACCGCCCTTTTGGATTGGAACACGAGCTGAGAACAGCGCGCCGCCCTCTGTGCGGTTGGCGAAAGTAACGGAACCTGCATGGGCCGTGATGATGCGATGACATATCGCGAGGCCGAGTCCTGTACCGCCCGCCTTTCTCGAGAAGAACGGTTTGAAGAGGTCTTCGCCGGGTTGCAGATAGACCCCCGGCCCGTTGTCCGTGACGTCGAAAACCATGTCCGGGCCGTCATGCCGTGCGCTCACCGTTACGTGTCCTCCGTCAGGGACGGCGTCAATCGCATTGTTGACGATATTGACAATGGCCTGGACCAGCATATTCGCATCGGCGTAGATTTCCGGCATCGGTTCGCCGATCTGCTTTGCCAATGTTACGCGCTTGTCGCCGGCACGCGCCTCGCACAAGGCCAGCGTCCGTTCGACAATGGCTTCCGGGCGGCACGCGTCCGTTTCCGGATGGAAAGGTTTTGCGAACCCGAGAAATTGCGAGATCAGCCGTTCGAGGTTCTTGGTCTCATTGACGATCGCAACGACGTTCCGATGACGAGGGTCGTTGGGTTCGATTCTTCGTTGCAGCAGTTCCGCCATCCCGCTGATGACCTGCAGTGGGTTTCGCAACTCGTGCACGACGCCCGCGGTCAACTCGCCGATCTGGGCTAGCTGGCGATTCAGTTCCGCGGCGCGCTCCAGTAAACGGCGCTCGGTCATGTCCACGAAGAGGAACACGGCGCCGTTGAACGGGTTCGGGCCCGCGAGCAGTGACACGGAGAAGCCGATCTCGCGCTTTGAGCCGTCCGGATGCGCGATGACGATCTCGCGACGGGACACCGTTTCGTGTGTAGTCAGGACGCTCTGCATCACTTCCACGAACGGTTTTATCAAAAGGAGCGCTTCCAGGCGCATGCCCTTGTGAAGCTGGTCCTCAGCAACGCCGAGGTGCTCGCGCGCCGCTCGGTTCACCATGATGATCACCCCGTTCCCGTCAAAAGCGATCACGCCGCTCGAAAGACTATCTACGATCTGTTCATAGAAGGCTTCAGGGGGAAGGGACGCCTTTCTTTGCGTGCGGTTGCCTTTGGTACGTCGTCTGCCACGCGGTTCATCCATGGTTTAAATCCTCCATATTCAGATTCGCGATCTGATGGCCCTGGCCAGGGCCGCGAATTCATCGATCTCCAGCGTCTCCGGACGGCGGTTCGAGTCTATGCCCGTCGATTCGAAGGCTGCAAGGACGGACTCCTTTGCGGCGCCGAACGTCCCGGACTTGGTCAACGAGTTGCGAATGGTTTTCCGCCGCTGGGAGAACGCGGCGCGGATGAGCCCCATCAGAAAACCGTCCTCAAGCCCCGGGTACAACGGCTGTTTGCGGCATCTAAAACGAACCACACAACTATCCACGCCAGGCTGTGGCGTGAAGCAGGTTCTCGGAACTCTGTGCACGACATCGACCTCAGCGAAAAGTTTTGCGGCCAGCGAGAGCACGCCGTAGTCTCGCGTTCCCGCAGACGCTGCAAGCCGCAAACCCACCTCCTCCTGAACCATCACGACTATGCGGGAGAAACGCGCCGGAGACTCGAGAAAGTGGAACAGAATCGGCGTCGTGATGTAATAGGGAAGGTTGGACACCATCTTCAGGGAGCGCGCATCGGGAAGGAACTCGTCGAGCAGTTTGGGCAGGCTATGGTTGAGGACGTCGCCCCGGAACAGGCGCACATTGGGCATGTCGCGAAACTGGTCCTCGAGGCACGGCATGAACGAACGGTCGATCTCGACGGCGAGGACGCGCCCCGCTTTCTTGCACAAATGCCAGGTCAGCGCGCCAAGGCCGGCCCCCACTTCCACCACGTCATCTTCCAACGTGAGGGCCGCCGCTTCAGACATGATCCGGTTGATGTTGTCGTCCAAGAGCAAGTTCTGACCGAGACTCTTCTTGAACCGGATGTTGTACTTCCCGCAGAGATCTCGAAGGTTCATCCATGACGTCCAATGGAGCGTTCGAACCAACTCCCGTACATCAGAGATCAATCGGATGAACGGCGATCACACAAAGAATGGATTATAGCGCCGTTCGATGCCCACGGTGCTCGACGGGCCGTGGCCGGGATGGATCTCATAATCGTCCGGCAACGTCAAGACATTGCGGCGGATGTGTTCGACTTCCCGTCTGCCGTCGTCGGGCGAAGTCACCCCGCCGATTGATCCGGAGAAAAGCGCGTCGCCTGTAAACACAAGTCCCGGGAAAGCGAGGCTTATGCTGTCGTCCGTGTGACCGGGGGTAGCGAGAACTCTGCCGGTGAACTTGCCCACGCGCACCTCGTCGTTGTGCGCAACCTTGCGGGTCCGCGCGCCGCCGGCCGCGCTGTGGCCGATCATCACTTGCGCGTCGTATCGGTTCATCGCCGATCTCAGGCCGCCCGTATGATCGTGATGGTCGTGGGTGATGAAGATTGTGGTCAGTCGCAGGCGGTGCTCGTGGAGGAAATCCTCGATGCGTCCATCCAGGTCCCCAATGTCAACAAGCAGCGCCTCTCTCGTTTCCTCGCATGCCAGAACAAAGGCATTGGCCTCATTCACGCTGAGCAGGAACGGGCGGAATATCATCTCTTGACGCCCTCCAGATTGGCATTCTCGAAGTTGGCGGCGCCGCTGGCGCCGACAAGGCAGGCTCCCGCTAGGTTTGCCCGGCGGAAAATCGTCCTCTCGATGACGGCGCCGCTGAAATCAGCCTCTCGAAAATCGGCATTGCCCGGCCGCGCATAGTAGAGATTCGCCTTTGCGAAATGAGCGCGACGACCTCGCGTGCCAACGAGGTTCGCGCGCTGGATGTTGGCGTCCTTGAAGCTTGCATCGGATACGTCGGCCCCGCCAAGCACGGCGAATTCGAGGTTGGCGCCGTCGAGGTTCGCTTCGCGGAGATCGGCGCCGTCCAGGAAGGCCCTGCGAAGATCCGCATTCCGGAGATCCGCGCCGGCAAGCTTGGCGCCCGAGAGGCGCGCCCCGACCAGATTCGCGTTCTTGAGATCGCGGCCGGAAAGGTCTACGCCGGCGAGCCAAGCATCCACAAGGTCCCGCGGGTTGAGCGACGCCACAAACGCATCGCGATCGTCAAGGTGTTCCCAGCAGTACTCGGCGCCCGTCAGCGCGTGCGCGGTGCATCCCGACTTCCGGCAAGAGAGCGGGGTGTAATGCGTGCTCTTCGTCATAGCTCATCCATTCCGGTCAACTTCGACTCGATCCAATCCCCATAGAAAGCCGTTTCCTTGACGGATCTCTTGATTATCTCCGGCGTCGCTTCGTCCATAAGATAGGAATCCACAAGCACGAGGCGCTCCTCATCAGCATCGCCGAGCAGCGCAAGCGCGCCATGCGTCAGCTTCGTGTTCGTTCGCAGCGCCCAATCGAGAGACGCCGGCTTCGGCTTGCCGCAATAAGTGTAAACGCGGAACAGCTTGGCGCCGTCCTTTCGCGAATGCGGCATGAGGTAGACCTTCTGACGCCGACCACCATTCAGCAACACCTCGATCTCATAGCCGTCACCGTGCGCTTTGACAGTACGCTGGCCCGGCTTTGAACATGCGCTCGCCAGATCTTGGAGGGCATACGATCGTTTGGCGGCCCCAGGTGTCACACCGGAGAGACCGCCCGTTGCTCGCTGAAGCGCCTTCTCGACGGCCATGCGGACATCAACGTCCGGATCTCCGTGATGCGATTTCAGCGCCGCCAGCGCGCGTTCGGCCGTTTCCCCGAGACGATCCGCCGCATCCCGGCGGTTGACCCAGCCCGCTTTGGAGTTTGACAGCAGCTCCGCGTCTTTCGCGATCTCATCAGACATGGTGCGCTCTCCTTAGTCTCGCGATTCTAGCAGGGTTGTTCACCTGCTGCAAAGACTTTGCACCGCGTGAAATCCCCTTTGAACCTGGCCTGAATTGCCCCGGAGGGGATATAGCCTAACGCGGGGAGGGGGATGAAGCGGGTTGGCGGGGGTCATCGCCATTCTCTGTTATCCATTTCGTTAACAGATAACACATTATCCGTTTGCGCTGAGATACGGCGCCGTTTGGATAAAGCGAGTACCAGCAGGAAGAATGAGAGCAGCACTGCGTCTCCCGCTAAACCGCTGGAAGGTCCGGTCGGCCGTTGGCTCATCGAGGCGCCGGCGCAGTCGGGCAGCGGTTCGCCTTCACCTTCTCCCTCACCTTCTCCCTCGCCTTCGCCGGGCTCCTCGTATACGGAGTGGCCGGCGCTGCCGCGAAGATACGCGGGTGAGATGTCTTTGTAGAAGTCACGGAAGGAGGAGAAATAATCCCAGTTCTCGCTCGGATCGAAATTGCAGGTCTGGTTCGAGCCGCCCGTGAGGGTCCCGGCAATCCGGTAGGCGCCGTCCGCATACAATAGACATGATCCGGACGAGCCAGGCTCGGTCACCCCTTCATACCATCCCACGCGCGTCTCGTACAGATACGACACCACGGTCTGATCGATGGCCTGGACGCGGCCATACGTGATCCGCATGCGTTTGGCGCCGGGAAAGTGAATGACGATGACCGGCTCTTCAACTTTCGGCGGGCGCGTGTCCCAACCGAGATACGCGCGCCCGTGCGTCCCCACGGGGACGGATTCCAACTCGAGCAGCGTCGCATCGAGCGTGGCGCTGGTCGCAAGGAGCGCGCTCGTTTGGCTGTGCGGCAGCCTGGCAAGCGGAGGAGCATCGTTGATTGTGCAGCGGGAGGATCGGAAGTCCCATATGACATCGGCGTTGATCGCGGTCTCGCGGTCGCCGATGACGTGATGGGCCGTGATGAAGAAGGGCTCCATCGCGGGCGTCGCGGGCGCGTTTAGCAGCGCCCCCGACCCGGCGAAAGTCTCAAGGCCGATTGGAACTAACACCAACCCAACGCCCGTGGAGATCCGTTGCACGATCGGGTTTTGATCGCAGGCTATGTCTATGTTGCAGGAGAGCTCCTTGGCTTCCGATACGTCCAAATAGAAATGGGACACGCCCAGCAGCCTGAAGGCAGGCGGAAGGGCATCCCTGGCGCGAAGCACGAGTACCGCCGTGTCGCCAAAAACCGTGGGAAGCCATCGTCCGCCCGCGAGAGCATCGTAAGTGGAGTACGGGCCGAATGCGCGTGGCGCAACAGGGTCCAGGAGCCACAACTCGTTGTCCGCGCGCAGGCCGGATAGGTCCACAAGCAGCCGCAAGGCATGCGCATCCACTGACCGCACGGCCGCGATGTACACGAGAAGGCCACTTTCATCGAGCGGCTGTGGAAACAGAGCGGCCGAGTCCAGTTGGACGGTATACCCTTGCGCCACTTGAAACAGCGGCGACTCCGGCGCAGCGGCTTTCAGCGCCTCGTTGAGGCCGGCCATGTCACGAAATGAGTGCGTTACCGTCACGCTCGAAAGGTAGTGCGAGACATCTGACGCGGGTAGCGGGTAGAGCAGACCTTCGCTCGATGCCTCAGGCGGAAGGAAGGCGTCGTCTGAGAACGACTCTTCCCCCGCAGCATGCGCCGCGAATGATGCGAGAATGGCAAGAAGCACTACGCAACGAGTCATGAACAGCCCTCCGCTCAAAAACACCCCGCAGGAAAGGAAAAGGTCGCCTCCGGGTCAAACGTGTAACCGCAACCCTCTTGCGCCTGACAGACTATTAAATGGTAACAAGGGCCAACATGTCAACCGTTTTACCCGGCAACTCAATTATACCCCGCAACCAGTCTGCCTGCAAACGCCGCTTAGCGATAGGCAATTCCATCTGTCCGTGAACTGTTGGAGTGTAAACAGTGCTAAAGTCGGGTAGTGGGTCACTTTCGATTTCTAAGCCCTTGACTGATTCGAGGTGATGCTGGATAATAGATACATGAAACGACCGCGAGACCTGAATCAGCTTGCAGCTAACATTGTAGCCGCCGCCATAGGGGAAGGCGAACGACCATTTCCGCCAGCGCAGAAAGATCCCGCAGCGGTCACGCTAGGCCGAAAGGGCGGGCAGAAAGGCGGAAGAGTCCGCGCCGCTAGACTGACGCCTGAACAACGTCAACGGGTCGCGAAGATTGCCGCTCAAGCACGGTGGAAGAAGTCAACGGATTAGATGCCAGTTCGGTTTCCATAACATCATTTTCAAAGTTCAAGCTTAACTGAAAATGCGCTCCATGGGGGTTATTTTCATTATAGCTATCCACGTCTGTTTTCAGTTGACAACAGTCTCCCACAACTGACCTGCGTCGTTGCTGAAAGGCGATCTCCATATGAATGGGAGATGCGGTGCGAATGTCATCCCACATAATCATCTGTTTACCGTGCTGCTCAAGAGTCGCGACATGTTTGGCGCGAACGCGCCTGCCCTGTGGATCTGTCAAGTATTCTTCACGCATTGCACGGGATAATTGATCCGCGCACTGATTTATTATTGTTTCCGGTTGTGGTTTCCACCGTTCAGTCCGGATGGCCCATACAGCGATGTCGTGGGCTTGGGCTGGCCAAGGTTGTTCAGTCCGACGATAATCCTCAATGATGCTTTGAAGTTGTTTTGTGTATGACATTATCTGCTCCTAATGGATTGAGTTTCCCCATCCATCGCATACCGCGATCTCTGTAATGATGCTTCTTATCTTCTCAAGAAATCTCCTGTGCTGCTTCCAGCCGATGATACTGTTGTGTTGGAGTTGCCCAACAACGATACCTGGATGGATTCCAAGACGCATGGCAAATCCCATGATCTTTGCTGTGGAAAAGAATGGCCTGATGCGTATCACAAAATCGTCCAGCTCCCGTTTCGGAATCAGGAACTCTGCCGTTTCACCATTTACCTGAATCTCTTCCGGAATCGTCTCATTTCGGATTTTCTGTATTATATCTGTATCGAGAAAAATCTTATCAAGTCCATGTCGGTGTTCGACATGTTTAAGTTCGTGGATAAGTGTAAACCAAAAGTTATCTATATAATCCCGGCGTAGCGAGAGAGCCACAACCGGGGACTTGCTATCCAACCAAAAACACACACCATCTATGCTTGAACCCGGAAATGGTTCCACAATTAAGAAACGGATTCCTGCGGCATTTAGGATGGTCGGAATGTGACGGATTTCCAACCGCTCGTGCATGAGATTCCGCAGGCTAACAAGCGAGTCTTGTAACTTGTCTTCAGAATATTTGCCAGCCGGGAATCTCGTCGCAATATTGTAGACACGATACAGCCAAGCAAGTTGAAGTGGAGTCGCGTCTTCCTTCCGCGCCATTTTTGCCGCAAAAGCAATCTTCGGAGAAAAGAAGTCTTTTGATCTAGATTCCAAGACTTGAATGCTATCACTGGGTTCGATCCATCCACGTTTGATCATGAGACGAATAGGATATTCGGTGAAGAGACGTGCCCTTGATGCAATATCGCTTTCCGCAGGCCTGTTCTTTTCTGCCAGATGGAGACGGTATTCACTTTCCAAATTCATCCAGATTTGCCCCCCAGTTCCGAAGGCTTGTCCTATTGCGCTTGCCGTCTCGGGCGTGATGCTGCGTTTTGCGGAGACAATATCGCTGACCAATCCCGTATCCCGCTCTATGATCAAAGCAAAATCAGCTTGAGACCAACCCCTGGCTTCAAGTTCCTCCCGAATAAACTCTCCGGGAGGAAATACTTCTGCTGGTATGTTGTTTTTCGGGGCCATATTAGTGGTAATCCTCTATTGAGTCTATAACCATGCTTTTTACGGCGTTTTGTACCTTCACGCGCATGATGAGCCGATATTGGTCATTCAGCCGCATGGATCTTTGATCCTTTCTTCTTAGCTTCTCGTAATGAAGGCTCTTCATCGCATAGAAAGCCCGCTCATCCGAAGCTTGACGGATGTATTGAATGCGTTTTCTGAACGCCTTGACGATTTCTTCCGGACGACCGTCATTATAACTTGGATCAAAGAAGAGCCGTTCAAGATGATTGTCGTTGAATTCAACATTCATTCCATGAAGAAGTATACACGATTCTTTTGTAAATGTCAATAGGCATCTTGTATAATATACAATTCCAGAAACATTCTACTTGACAAATGCTTGACCGCTCAGGTATAATTGAAGTATGAACAGACTGTCCCTTGAAAAGCGAATCCAGATTATCCACTTGCTCTGTGAAGGAAATAGTATGCGGGCCGTCACGCGCCTTGCGGACGTGAGCAAGAACACTGTAGCAAGCCTGCTGCGGAGTGTTGGGTCAGCATGCCGCCAATATCAAGACGAAGTGTTGCGCAACTTGCCATGCAAGCGTGTCCAGTGCGATGAAGTCTGGGCATATTGCTATGCCAAAGAAAAGAATGTACCAGAGGAGAAACGCGGTCAACTCGGATACGGCGACGTTTGGACATGGACGGCCCTATGTGCGGATGCGAAATTGATCGCATCATGGCATGTGGGGCAGCGCGATGCCGCGGATGCGCAAGTTTTCACGCATGACTTGGCGGGGCGTCTAGCGAACCGCGTTCAACTTACCACGGATGGACACCGCGTCTACTTAGAAGCCATCGAGGATGCGTTTGGATCTGAGGTCGATTACGCTATGCTAATCAAACTTTACGGCGGATCGGAAGAGGCGGACCGCCGCTATAGTCCCGCCGAATGCACCGGCGCTGAGAAACGGCCTGTCAGCGGCCATCCACAAGACAACCATATATCTACATCCTACGTGGAAAGACAAAATCTCTCGATGCGTATGGGAATGCGTCGGTTCACGCGCCTTACGAATGCTTTCAGTAAGAAATTGGAGAATTTGGAATTCGCCGTATCGCTCCATTTCATGCACTACAATTTCGCCAGGATTCATCAAAGTCTTCGCATGACTCCGGCAATGAAGGCTGGCGTCACGGATCATGTTTGGGAGATCGAAGAAATCGCGAAACTGGCGGATTCAAAGTGACCCACTACCTAAAGTCGCCTTCTCGTTGAGCCGAATGCCTCTGCGTTCACAGAAGCGCCCATTCTCTTTTCGGCAATATGGACCAGATCTGAATACGCTGCGAAGTCCTTGCCAGAGGTTCCTCGCCGCGTGGCAAGGTATGTACTTCGCAAGTTTTGTTGCGCTAATGGACCCTTACATTCGGTCGCGAGTATGATGGCAACATGAATCGAATGGAGGAAAACGCAATCGTGGTACTGGGCCCGACAGCGTCGGGCAAGACACGGCTTGGGGTGGGGCTGGCTCGAGAGACGGGAGGTGAGATCATCTCCGCCGACTCGCGGCAAGTTTACCGTGGACTCGACATCGGTTCCGGAAAGGATTTGAGCGACTACGTCATAGATGGCATCGCGATCCCGTTCCACCTAATCGACATCGCCGACCTTAGCGAGGAGTTCAGCGTGTTTGACTACCAGCAGCGTTTCTACGAGGCGTTCACATCGCTGCAAAGCCGCGGCGTCCTGCCGGTGGTCGTGGGCGGCACCGGGCTTTACCTCGAGGCTGCGCTCAAAGGCTATAGAATGGTGGCGGTCCCCGAAAACGCGGAACTTCGTGCCGAACTTGGCTCGCTGTCCGACAGACAGTTGGCGGATCGCCTCAGATCCGTAAAGGAACGGCTTCACAACGTCACCGACCTCGAGGATCGCGACCGCATGGTCCGCGCCATCGAGATAGCGGTCTACTCGCGCGATCACGAGCCTGAGCCCGCACCCGACATCCGGCCGCTCATCCTTGGCGCGCGGTGGGAACGGCACGAGCTTCGAGCCCGGATCCGCCTCCGATTGCTCGAACGAATCAAGGCCGGAATGATCGAAGAGGTGGTCCAACTGCACGAGAAAGGGGCGCCGTGGGAGCGTCTCGAGCGTCTCGGTCTCGAGTACCGGTTCATCGCGGAATACGTGCAAGGGCGAATTCGTGTAAAGAACGATCTTTTGCAAAAGCTCTACAACGCGATTTGCCAGTATGCCAAGCGACAAGACACCTGGTTCCGCCGCATGGAGCGCAACGGGTTCACAGTGCACTGGATTCCGCGGGCGGCTTTCTGCGTTGCCAGGCAAGTGGTCGAGCTACATCACTCGCTGTCTTGAGAGTTCGTTTGCTTTTTTGAGACGATACGCGAACTGCTGGTCCTGTGGAGCGAACTCGGCCACGGTTCCGTCGAAGTAAAATACATCGACCGCTGACGACACTCGGGGCGTTTGTAGGTTTTGTATCAAGATGCGATGAAAGGGCATGAGAGGTTCCGCGTATGGAAGTCGTGATCCGAGAGAATCCGCGGCAGGCAGCCGATCTGACGGCGCGGCTGGTCGCGCGCGAATTGCGGTCGAATCCGCACCTGGTGCTGGGCCTCGCCACGGGTCGGACGATGGAGGCGGTATACTCGATACTCGTTCGGATGCACCAAGAAGAAGGGCTGGACTTCTCGCAGGCGACCACGTTCAATCTTGACGAATACGTTGGGATTCCCCCGGATCATCCAGGTTCGTACCGGCGGTACATGGAGGAGCATCTGTTCAACCACGTGAACCTCGAGCCGCGCCGGACGTACTTGCCAAGAGGCATGGCAACAGACATCGAGACGGAATGCCGGCAGTATGAAGCGATGATCCGGAACCACGGCGGCATCGATCTGCAAATACTGGGCATCGGCCGTTCGGGACACGTCGGCTTCAACGAGCCGCTGTCGGCGATGCGTTCTCGTACCCGCGAGAAGGCGCTGACGCCTGAGACCATCGAGCAGAACGCTTCCGTGTTCGGAGGAAAAGCCAAGGTGCCGCGCTGGGCGATCACGATGGGCGTCGGCACGATCCTTGATACGCGCGAGTGCATTCTTCTGGCCACGGGCGAGGAAAAGGCCGACATCATCGCGAAGGCCGTCGAGGGGCCGATTACCTCGATGATCTCGGCAACCGCGCTCCAGTTGCACCCGCACTGCATCGTGATCGTCGACGATGCCGCCGCGGCACGGCTCCAACACACCGACTATTACCGATGGATCTTCGAGAACGAGCGCCACTGGGCGGAATTCCGGTGATGAACTAAGACACCCCCACGGTTGCAGGAGGATCGGCCTAAATTGCCTGACATGCACCTGAGACACAGCCACGAAGGCAGACGGAGCACTCGCAGCGGGAAAACCTTGGATTTGCGGCTATATCCATGTCAGGCAGTACAGCGGAAATGTCGCAAATCGGTGAAGGCCTATTCAGATGAAGGTTGAGATACGTGAAGCAGTTCCAGAGGATGCTCAGGCTTTGATAAGACATATCAAGCTTCTGACGGCGGAACCGAATATCCCTCTGCCTCTTGCCCCCGATGAGTTCAAGTACACGGTGGATGAGGAGAGAAAGATGCTTGCCGAATCCAGAGGTTCCGATACGTCTCTCTTCCTGCTGGCCTTCGCTGACGGCGTACTGGTGGGAGAGCTTACCTGCCGTGCAACCTCGTCAAACCGCGCCCAAAGACACGTCGCAATCCTGGGCATGTCCGTGGCTGCCGCATGGCGAGGTAAAGGCATTGGTGCTCAACTCTTGGAGCGCGCCATCAAGTGGGCAAAGCAATCGAACACGATCAAGCGCATCGAACTCAGAGTCTTCGCCACCAACGACCGGGCAATTCGCCTTTACACGAAATCCGGGTTCGTTCGGGAAGGCGTCCTGAAAAAGGCGGCGTTTCGCGACGGCGAGTTCCACGACACTGTGATCATGGCGTTGTTGCTGTAAGAGCGACTCAAGGGTGATAGAGGATGTACAACGAACATTCTTGCTGGTTCTGGGCAAACCGGCGGGCGCCGTGACATGCTTTCCCCTTGGGGCTGCAATGCTTACAGCTCCAGGTTGTTGATGAGTTCGGCCCAGGCGCGGCTGACGGGATACTCGCCCGGATACCTTACGAACTCAACGTGGCCATCCAAGTACTGGACGTTGGCGCCGCCCGGAACGTGGTTGAACCCCGCGGCATTCGTGTCGATGCGGTCGAACATCACGGGGAATTCGCTTTGCGAGATCTTCGCCGTGGAGGGGTTGTTGATGTCCGTGATGCGAAACCTTTCGATGCCTTCGCGTATACGCATGACCTGGTGGTCTCTGCCCAGATCATCCGTGAACGTCCAGGTCGCGTCCAGCTCCTCCAAGTTGTCGGTTGCGATGTGCTCCTTGAAGGCCGCAGCAAACCTGCGAGAGACGTCTCGCGTGCCGGGCTCGGCGATCCATTCGGTCTCGATGAACCAACCGACATAAAAATAGGATAGCTGGTCCAAGAGGCATGGGTTTGTGGTACCGCCGCTGCGGGAGCCGTTCGGTCCGTCGGTCCTGTTCCAGCGCCCGCTGCGGTATTCGTTCATAGCATCCGCGCCGGACGGACACACCAGCAACCGGGCGTCCGTCAGATACTCGGGGTAGACCGACAGTCCGTCGAACATGAGTATGCCCGAGTTGGGTTCGTCGCAATTCCTGCCGATCCTCCGCTGCAAGGTCGGATAGGCGCCCGCATTCTCCGACGAGTACATCTTGAACACCATCGCCAACTGTCGAAGGTTGCTTGCGCAGCTTACCCGGCGCGCGGCCTCGCGGCCGCGGGCAAGGCCCGGAAGAAGCATCGCGGCGAGAATGCTTATGATGGCCATGACGACAAGCAACTCGACCAGTGTAAAACCGCGACTGCGTAACACCTTTCCATCTCCCGAGCGCTGTCAAGAGATCAACGCCCTGGCAACCTCGAACCCGCACACTCACTAGTCCACTTCAAGTATACAGTATCGAAGGACGGTGTTGGAACCATGCCGGGAATCGGGTGTCTTCCCGTGGGCTTGTCTCTACGCGCCGAATGTCCTACACTCATCCGCGGCGTCGGGCACATTTGCGAGGGTTGAGGAGAGAGTGCGGATGGGGAATCCGGTAGTGCTGCGGGTGACGAGCCTGGTAGGTCTCGTTGCGATGTTGGGGGTGGCATGGGGTCTGTCCGAGAACCGTAGCAAGGTCCGTTGGCGGCCCGTCATCTGGGGACTTGGATTGCAGTTCCTGCTCGCCGTGCTCATCCTGCGGAGCGGGTTAAGCCGGACATTCTTCGAGTCGGTGAACGCGTCGTTCGACGTCCTTACGAATGCGACGAAAGAAGGCGCCAAGTTTGTTTTCGGCAATCTCCCGGAGAACTATGAGATCGGCGCGATCGTCGCTTTTCAAGTACTGCCCGTGATCATCTTCGTTTCATCCTTGGCGGCGGTCTTGCAGCACCTGCGCATCATCCAGGCCGCTGTAAACGGCATGGCGTACATCATGCGTCGAACGATGGGCACGTCCGGCGCGGAGACGTTCGCCGCGGCCCTGCAGGTGTTTCTCGGCATCGAGTCTTTACCCGCGTCGCGCGGCTATCTGAGCGACATGACGCGGTCGGAGCTTTTCGTGATCATGACGACGTTCATGGGAACGATAGCCGCGAGCGTCATGGTGGCTTACGCTTCCTTCGGCGCGGAACCGGGCCATCTCCTGGCGGCGTCGCTGATGTGCGCGCCGTCCGCACTGCTCATATCGAAGCTGATGGTGCCTGAAACGGGGACGCCGCGCACTGACGGGTCCACGCGCATCGACATCCCCGTCGAGAGCCACAACGTTATCGACGCGGCCGCGCGGGGCGCTTCCGATGGTCTTAATCTTGCGCTGAACGTCGGGGCGATGCTGATAGCCTTCATCGGTCTGATCTACCTGGTCGACCTCGCGATCAAGGGCGTTACCGGCCACACGTTCGCCCATGTCATGGGCTGGTTCTTTTATCCCTTCGCGTTTCTAATGGGCGTCCCGTGGCATGACGTGGGCGCGGTTGCGCAACTGCTGGGCAAGAAGACGGTGCTGAACGAATTTCTTGCCTACGCGGATTTCAAGCCGCTCATTGCGTCCGGGGCGCTAAGCCCCCGCTCGGTCACGATCGCCACTTACGCGCTCTGCGGGTTCGCCAATCCCGGCAGCCTTGGTATACTGTTGGGCGCAATGACGGCCATGGTCCCGCAACGGCGTTCGGAGATTGCCGGGCTTGGGATTAAGTCATTGATCGCGGGCACATTGACGTGTTTCGTGGCCGCGTGCATCGCAGGGATGTTGACTGCGTAAGTGCTTGAATGCCTGGGTGCGGGAGAGCCGCGAGTATGAAGCAGAGTGTTCCGCGGATCCTAACCATTGCGGGGAGCGATTCCGGCGGCGGCGCCGGAATCGAGGCCGACCTGAAGACGTTCACGGCTCTCCGCGTGTATGGCATGGCCGCGATAACCTGTGTGACGGCGCAAAACACAGTGGGTATCACGGGCGTCCAGGACCTACCCCCGGCGCTCGTTGCGGAGCAGATTGACGCCGTGGCGCGCGATATCGGCGTGGATGCCGCCAAGACGGGCATGCTCTCGAGCGAGGGCATTATCGAGGCGGTCGCTGACCGTGTTACGGCGAACGGCATCGAGTTCCTGGTCGTCGATCCCGTCATGGCGGCCAAGAGCGGCCATCCGCTCCTCGATGAAACCGCCCGGGACGCCCTCGTCCGGCGAATTCTTCCGATTGCCTTTCTCGTTACGCCCAATATCCCGGAGACGGAAATCCTTGCGGGTATGAAAGTGGTTGGATGGGAGGATATTCAGGAAGCCGCGCGGCGCATACATGGCTTCGGCGCGCGGCACGTCCTCATCAAGGGCGGTCATCTCCAGAGCGACCTGGCCACGGACTACCTGTTTGACGGCACAGCCTTTGAGGAGTTCTCAGCGCCGCGCATTCCGACCAAAAACACCCATGGCACGGGTTGCACATACTCCGCGGCGATCGCCGCCTATCTGGGGAGCGGACTGCTTGTCTCAGAGGCCGTGCGCCGGGCCAAAGTCTATGTGACCCAAGCGATCCGTCACAGCTTTGGACTAGGTCAAGGCCATGGTCCCTTGAATCACTTCTGGAACTTCCCGATCTCGTCGTCGGAACCTGAAATCTGAGAGCGTGTCAGGAAAGTCGCACGCGCGGAGGTCAGGTAGGGGCGGTTTCTCCGAAACCGGCCCCGACAGGCCCCGGATTCTCATCGAACTCTGCACTCCCGACCTGAAGGGGCCGGTTTCGGAGAAACCGCCCCTACTTTTCAAACACGTTCCACGGCACGAGGCCCGAAACCCGTGTCAATTGACCCTCTCTCGGACCCTCTGTTAGAATCCTTACGTGGTTTATTGGTTTCGTAAGAGCGCCACGCGATGGATACTGACGGCGGCGTTGGGTATTATTGCGGGAGTCGGTTTCTGGTGGTGGACCGTGCCGCGTACGATGCCCGGCGCGGGATCCGCGCGAGGGATTGAGGGTGTCTCGACCCCGGGCGTCGCGGAACCCGGCTCCGCTTCAGAAACAAGCGGCGTTGTCGGCAATCCCGTGGCCGTGCGCTACGCAACGGCATTTCAGCAAGGCGCGTGGGACGAGATCGTCAACATGACCTGCTGGATGCAACAGCGCCTGATGCGCGTCCAAATCGAGAGCGGCAGTCCGGTCGCGCGGGAGGAAGCCCGTGCCGAATTGCGCAAGCGGGTCAGCAACCGGTACGTGGAGGGGAACCAGTTGCGGCCGGAGGGAGTTGAAGACCAATATGTGTTCGTGAGCGATGCCATGATCGAGTTGGTTGGTCTGGATGCCGGACGTCCAAGCCTCGAGCAGCCGACGAAGGACCGGACGTGGATGCGGGTCTCATATCCTTCCCGGAGAAGCGCTCTTCGCGACGACAAGGGCATCCCGATACGATCGATCACCGTTGGTGTAAACGTTTCAACGGGCGACTTAGTGCTGAAAGCAAACGTGATTGGGAACCTCGATATCGACCGGAATTCCATTTCATATGATTGGGAAAAGGCCGGTGGTTCCCGCAAGGGGTAAAAGGAGGGCTTCGTATGCCGTTAGCTTCGTGTCCGCGCTGCAAGAAACTCTTTGACAAGACCCGATCCGTCGTGTGCCCCCGATGTCAGGACGATGAGAACGTCGACTTCGACAAGATCCGAGCTGTCCTAGATCGGAACCCGAACCTGAACGCCGAGCAATTGGCGGAGCAAGCGCAGGTGAGTGTCGACTGTGTCATGCGCATGCTCGAGGAGGGCTTGATCGCCAGCGTCAACCTGATGGAAAAGGTGAAGTGCGGCCGGTGCGGGGGACCCGCAATCAGCATGAACAAGAAGCTTTGTCAGGCTTGCCTCGAAGAGCTGAACGCCCAGGTGGCCCAAGCCCAGGGCAAGATCAAGATGGGACAAAAGAAGCAGGTTCAGGTTGGAAAATACCTGCATGCCCGAAGGGCGTTCGAGGAAAAGCGCCGAAAGCTGAGGCCGTAGCCTGTATGCTGTCTTGGGTTTCCGGCGAGGGCGCTGAGTAAAACGATGACGTTGCTCGCAGTGGCGTTGAAGCTATTGGAGGTCATCAGCGTGGTCTTTCCGGTCATACTCGATGTGGCGTACAAGGTCCTCGAGGCGCTCCTCGAATGACACGCCGCGACAAGATAGGATTAGGCATAGTGATTGCCCTGCTGTTGGTTCTGCTTGGAGTGTTGGTCTGGACCCGTTGGGGTGAGCGCAAGACGGCCCACAGTCCTTCCGAGAGCTTTGTTGTCAAACAGCGTATCATTAATCTTCAAAAGAGCAAGTGATTCGATAGCCTGCCTTGGGAAAACACACCATAGCAGAACCTTAGAAAGCTTCTTCAGTTGCGATTACGAGCACGATTACAAGCGCGAGCACGAGCGGCGCGCCTCTACTCAAATGCAAAGTCCAAAGTCCAAAATCCAAAATCCGCTTGCTGCCGTGCCGCGCGCTGTCTCATCGCGATGGCGTGGCTCGGGTTCGTCTCGAATGCCTGCGCGGAGGTGGCCGGTTTCTCGGTGCGCACCCATGACGAACTTCGCGTCGCCGATGTCGAAGTTGTCGAGAGGCAGGGGATTCCGTACATTCCCATTGCATCACTGGTGAAACAGGTGGGCGGCGGGTGCACCGTGACGCCTGAACGTGTCAAAGTGGACTTGGCGGCCAAGTCGGCGTGGCTGCGACTCAACTCGCGCGAGGTGAGTGCCTCTCTGGGCGATTTCATACTGAACTATCCCGTTCTTGAGGCGGGGGACGAAGCACTGATTGCACTGGGCGACGTGGTTCCCTTCTTTGACAAGGCTTTTTTCCTGGATATCCGTCCGGACAGGACTCCTCCGCAGCCGCCTGAGCAAAAACCGTCCGAACCGCCTGAGCAGAGCGTTGCCGCGGCGCCGCCCGAACGCACACAGGCGCCTGAATCTTCCTCAGGCCCGCAGCGTCCCGCGGATCGGCCGGTCCAGGCGATCATTGTCGATCCGGGACACGGCGGCGCGGACACCGGCTGTCAAGGTCCGGCGGGCGTGAAGGAAAGCACGGTGACGCTGCTCCTTGCACAGAAGGTCCAGAAGACCCTCCAGGCAGCCGGGAACTTCACGGTTGCACTGACGCGCGACTCGGATCAGAATCTCACGCGTCATGAGCGGGTTATCTTCGCCAAGGCGAGCAAGGGGGACTTGCTGATCAGCCTCCACTGCGGCGCGAGCCTCTCGCAAACGGCCAACGGATTCGAGATCTTCTGCTGCAATGATTCAGGTTCGCAGGAGCATGGGCTGTCCGCTTCGTCATCGGCGCGGAGTCTTTCCGGGAATGCGTATGCGGCAAGAAGCGTCGATACTGCGGTGGCCGTGGCCGCCGCTCTGGCCGAGCAGACCCGATCAAAGAACCGCGGGGTGCATTCAATGCCTTGCGCCGTGCTTTCGGAGTCGCCGATGTGCGGCCTCCTGATCGAGGTCGGCTGTCTGACCAATCCCGCCGAAGAGGCGGTGCTGCAGACGGACGCATACCAGGACAAACTCGCACAAGGAATCGCTGCAGGGGTCAAGAATTATCTCGAGGCCGGGGGGAAAGGCAAGGGACCTTCATGATTCCGCCGTTCTCTTCCGCGGGTCCCGAAGGAAGGGCCGTTCGCGACGCCCGGCGCCGCGCGGCGATCCATCGCGTGCTTCTTAGTGCGTGGGCCTTCGTCACGTTGGTCCTGGTCTTCTGTGTCATTCTACTTACCGTCGAGATGGTGCGCCAAGGCCAGGATCCGCTTGCCTCGATCAAGAAGACGGCGAGCGAGGCGATTCCGCCGCCGGTTTCAGTTACGGAAGCAGCCGCGACGAAAGACATCACGCTGTTCTTTGCGAGTGCCGACGGGCGTCAGCTTGTGCCGGAACTGGGCCGCATTGACTTCACGGACTCGACGGTCGAAAACTGTCGGCGGGCTCTCGATGCCCTTATCCGAGGTACACGCGAGCCCTTGACGCCGATCCTGCCAACATCGACAAAGGTCCGAGGCATGTATCTGCTTGAACAGGGCGAATTGGTCGTGGATTTCTCGATGGAACTCGAATCGGAACTCAAGCGCGTGAGCAGCGCATCGACCGAAGGACTTATGATATACGGCGTGGTCAACACGCTGACACAGCCGGCGCTTCAAGCGGGTTCCGAAGATGCGCATACACAGGCCGTGAGTGCAGTCCGATTCCTGATCGAGGGCGCGCCGCCGCGCGAGGCGTTTCCGTGCCATGTGGATGTGTCGCTGCCCGTGGGTCCGAATCCGGAATGGACCGCGCGCGCACAGGAGTAGTGAGAATGTTTGTTGTACACCCTTTAGGGCGGCGATTCCTGGCGTGATCCCAGGCTGAAGTCTGTACAACGAACACTAAGGAAGAATGTTTGTTGTAGACCCTTTAGGGTGGCGATTCCTGGCGTGATCCCAGGCTAAAGCCTGTACAACGAACATTGAGAGAGAAAGAAATGGAAGGCCAACAGGGTCACAGCGAAGCGATCGGCATCTTCGATTCAGGCGTCGGTGGGTTGACGGTGTTTCGCCGGATTGCGGAACGGCTTCCGTTCGAGTCCATCCTGTATCTTGGGGACACCGCGCGCGTTCCTTATGGGACCAAGTCCGCCGACACGGTGATCCGATATGCGCGGGGTTGCGCTCGGATCTTGATGGAGCGCGGCATCAAGATCCTGGTGGTCGCATGCAATACGGCCAGTTCGTGCGCCCTCGAGACACTGCAGGAGGAGCTGGACCTGCCCGTGATCGGCGTGATCGAGCCGGGCGCCGCCGCGGCCGTCCGCAAGACACGAAACAAGAAGATCGGCGTGATTGGCACCGCGGGTACAATCGATAGCGAGGCCTACCCGCTTGCGATTCGAGGCATCGATCCGCAGATGCAGGTATTCTGCAGGGCCTGTCCCCTTTTTGTGCCGCTCGTCGAAGAGGGATGGACCGACGGAGAGGTTGTGCGGGAAATTGCGCGGGTTTACCTGGCCGGGATGCGAGACCGGGGCGTCGACACGCTCGTACTTGGATGCACGCACTATCCGCTGCTGCGTGACACTATCGCGGGCGCAATGGATCCCGGCGTCGCCCTTGTAGACAGCGCCGAAGCTACGGCGGAAGTCGTTGCCGAGGTGCTCAACGGCATGCAGACGTTCGCAGCGGAAGCGCAACAGCCCGGTTATCGTTTTCTAGTGAGCGATTCGCCGTCGAGCTTCGCGGCCGTTGGCCGCCGCTTTCTCGGGCGCGACGTCGGCGACGTGGAATGGGTGGATTTCTGATGAGCGAAGAACAGGGACAGTCGGATCGACCTCGTTCCCAAGTTGAACTTGGGAACGAGACACGGCCGCAGACGAGTGACCAGGCCGCGGCGCGGCGCGCGCCTAATCCATGGCCGCGGGTCCTTCTTGGTCTTGTTGTATTCGCCGTTGCGGGTGGATTCTGTGCGACGTTCCTGATGCGATACTTGGCATCTCGTCCGGTCGACCTGCGGGCGCACACCATCGCCCTCACCGATGTGGCCGAGCAGCTTCTGCTCAACCTGGGCGTCCCTAAGGAAAAGATCGCGCGCGCCGAACCTACGGCCCAGGAGGATCAAAAGGCTTCATGGTATGCATCGTATCTCGCGGTTGACCTTCCTCCGGGCGTTCCCATGGCGAATGTCGCGGAACCCCTCAAGCGCGAGATGAGCGCTCAGAGCGTATCAGTGGCCGAAGCCCGAACAGGGCCACTCAAGCAGGATCTGACCTTCTCGTTTCTGGATCACCCTTTCCTGTCGGTTTCACTCAACGAAAAACCCGTGACTGATCTGACGGCGGCCAGCACTCAAGTCGCGGATGAGGTCAGTGTGATCCTGCAAACACAGGGGATTCCCTCGGAAGCCATCCAACGGTTCGGTTCCGAAAAGAAGCAGGACGACGAGATCGTTTGGACCCTCACGCGGATTGAAGCCCCCCTGCCGGCATCGACCAGCGTGGAAGAATTCGAGGCGATGATCCGGAACGCTTTGACCGTGCCCGACACCCGTGTCGCCACTCAACTCGGCGTCCAGGGCACGATGGGCCTCACTATTTCCCATGCAGGCAAGCCGTGCGTCGATCTGGTTTTTCTCCGTCTCGAAGCTCCACTGCCTGACGACGATGCATCTCTGATGGAGTGGCCGTCCCTTCGCGGCAATGGCGAACAAGGCTTGCCCGCGCTCGAGGAACTGCCGCTCGATTCGAGCGGGCTGAATGACATGGATCTGGGGCGCAAACTCACGGGCATCAAATTTCCGGGGGAAGGTTTGCCAAAGGTTGCCATCATCGTTGATGACGGCGGATACGGCGGGATCATTACGGACAGAATCCTGGCACTGAATCCCGCCCTGACGATCGCCGTGCTCCCTTTCACGCCCGTGGCTCGGGACACCGCGCGCAGGGCCGCCGAACGCGGCTTCGAGGTCATGATGCACATGCCCATGGAGCCCGCCAACATGACCGGCCGGCTCACGACGAAGATGTCCCGGGAAGAGATCGTCGGGCGGACGAAGGCCGCTCTCGACCAAATCCCACAGGCGGTCGGCGCGAACAACCACATCGGATCGGTCTTCACGGCGAATGAGGCCGCGATTAAGATCTTTCTCGAGGCGATCAAGGAACGGCGCCTGTTCTTCATCGACAGCCGCACGACTTCGCAGTCACGTGCATATGAGACGGCAAGAAAAATGGGCATCCCAACGGCCATGCGCGATGTCTTCCTTGACAATGAGCAGCGGCCGGACTACATCATCGGCCAATTCAACCATCTCATTGCGGTCGCAAAGGAACGCGGCGCGGCCATCGGCATTTGTCATTTTCGTTCGGCCACGGTGCCGGTGCTCACCGAGATGCTCACGCAACTCGATCGCAACGGCATCGCGCTTGTCCACGTTTCCGAATTGCTGAGGCAACCCACGGTTGGGTCGCGGTCCTCCATATCTGCGGTCGAGCAGGAGCTCGACCCTACCGGTTCCGCAAATGACAAAGGAGGAGCGCGGGTAGGGTCGCGGTCCTCCGCGACCACGGAGAAGCCGCAGTGACCCGCGTGCTCGGCATCGAAACCTCCTGCGACGAAACAGGCGTCGCAATAGTGGCGGAAGAACAAGGCGCGCTACGTATCGTCAGTTCAGAAATAGCGTCGCAGGTGACCCTGCACGCCGTGTACGGCGGCGTAGTGCCCGAGATCGCGTCCAGGCAACACACCAAGTGCATCTCGCAACTGACCGAGCGCGTGATTGAAAAGGCCGGCGAAAGCGTCGATGCCGTCGCCGCGACGATCGGCCCCGGACTGATGGGTTCGTTGATGGTCGGGGTCGGCTTCGCGAAGGGGCTGGCCTATACGTGGCGTGTCCCGTTCATTCCCGTACACCATCTCGAGGGACACATTTTTTCGGTGTTTTTCGATGATGCGCCGGAGTACCCGTTTCTTGCCCTCGTGGTTAGCGGAGGACATACCTGCATCATCTCCTGCGATGATCCCCACAAGTACGTGATCCTTGGAACGACTCGCGACGACGCCGTCGGCGAATGCTTCGACAAAGTCGCGCGCCTCTTGAAGCTTCCTTATCCCGGCGGACCCTCGATTCAGAAGGCCGCGGAGCACGGCGATTTCCGTTCCGTGCGTTTTCCGCGCGGACTGGGGAACACCGCCGGCCTCGAGTTCAGCTACAGCGGACTGAAGACGGCCGTGCTCTATGAGATCCGCAAACGGCCTGGGATTCTTGGAAATGAGAAAGCCGTGTCTGACATTGCCGCGAGTTTCCAACACGCCGCCGTGGACGTCTTGGTCTCGAAGACCAAACTGGCGCTGGAGAAAACCGGCGCGGCGCGGCTCGTGGTTGCAGGCGGCGTGGCCGCGAACCGTTTGCTCCGGGAACGGTTGAGCGCGGAGCTGAATGTGCCTGTGCATATGCCGCCGATGTCGCTGTGTATCGACAACGGCGCAATGATAGCCGCGGCCGGCCTCTCACGTCTCAGGAACGGTCTTATCGGCGACTTCCGCGCCACGCCGCACCCCAACCTGCCTCTGTCCTCCGCACCTTTGATCTCGGCCTTCAGGTGAACCGCTGCGGGATGCGCGTGCGGATGTGTTGCAGGATCTTCTCGACAAGCTGATCCACCGGTTCTTGGCCGGAGACGCGGACATCGGCAAATTGCGCGGTGGGTTCGCAGTATCCCTGGTACATGGGACGCACGGTAGACGCATACTGGGTGCGGACGGATCCCTCTGTTCGTCCGCGTTCGCGCATGTCGCGTGCGATGCGCCGCGCGAGGGAGACCTCGTCCGGGACTGCTATGAAAACCTTTGTGCCGAGGGTGTCGCGGATCTCGCGCCAGTATAGGACAAATAAGCCCTCGATGATGAGGAACGCCGCCGGTTCGACGGGCTCGGTCCCTGGCGCCCGCGTGTGCGTTGAGAAATCGTAGACTGGCTTGTCTATCGGCGTCCCTGTCAGAAGCGCGCGCAGGTGTTGAAGTAGCAGCGCGTTATCCAGGGCTTCCGGCGCGTCGAAATTCCATACGGCGCGCTGTTTGGGCGTCAGCTGCGAGAGATCGCGGTAGTAGGAATCCAAAGAGAGAATCGCGGCGGGGCTTCCCGGCACGCTTTCGGCAAGGTGCGACGCTAACGAGGTCTTACCTGAACAGGACGCGCCGGCGATGCCGATGAGATAAGGTGCATCCGTCATCAGCTCCGTTTTTCCTCTCCAAGCTTGAGCGAGTCTTTCACGGCCACCCTGTCTTTTGGAATGAGGGAAAGAAGATCCGGGAGATCGTACACGCGCAGCGCGCCGTGCACCGTGTTCATGAGCTGTTGTTTCGCCAGCGGCGTACGCACGACCTCGGACCACGACCGCACCGAGCGTTCAAGCCGCAGCGAGGCGAAGCAGCCGGGTTCGAGCGCCACGGCGTGTAGTGCAGGCGGGCCGCACTCACCCATGGCGATGACGTGGATCTCGCGCGGGCCGCGCTCAGCGCTGTAACGTGCAAGGTAGCGCGCGCAGACCAGGATATCCTCCGTGCGCATGCCCACGTATGACTTGCCGAGGAGGTACGCGCTGAAGAAGTCCTTCCAGCCGCCGCCGAACCTGTCATTCCATTCCTTGTTCTCGCTTACGGAGGCTGTCTCGCCGATGCCGCGAAGGTCGACGGCAAAGACGAGATGGCCCTGCAATACGAGCTGCTCGATCCTGCCATTGGACGCAGCGTCCACGTCCTTTCCGCCGCCATGAAGGTAGAGATACGCCTCGCCGCCGGGCGTGCGCGGAACAAACACAAGTCCCGGTAGAACGATGCCCGGTTCCGGCGTGAGCACCACTTTTTCGATACTGTATTTATTGCGCTCAATCGTTCCCGCATGCTTCACTTCAGGCTCGGGCAAGTCCTTGAGCGGGCGCACGCCTGCTATCGCTCGAATCTGCCCGAGAAGCGTGTCGCGGGGCGTTGATTCCCAAAGCTTTCGCCGCTGCCGCGCCGACTCCTTTTCGAGGTCGGCGTTGATCTGAAACACGGAACGCGCCTGATACATGAGCAGCACTTGACCTTTGGGCGAACACTGCATTTCCTGATCCGTGAGGACAGTGAAATCGCCCTCCGTAACCGGATCATCAATGCCGCACAGCCACCGCCGCATCCACCGAACCATGCCTGTTCGCAAAGGCAGCGAATAACCGTGTTTCTCGTTCGCCTCGAGGATGTCGACGCGCTCCGCGAAACCGAGCTTCGCATATAGGCGTTTCGCTTCCCGGAACGAGTCCCACGTGCCGCGTATGTCGAAGAAATCCCCTGTGGCGCACAACACCAGTGTGGGTTTCGGCGCCCGCATCATGATGTAGTCGGCGTGGTCCATGCCCTTTGTGATTTGCCCGTGGATGTTCTGTTCGGCATCCTGCGGGCCGGCCTCGGCAAGCAGGCGCTTGAACGACGTAATGTAACAGCCCGGCGCGGCGCACACGATCCGGTCATCGAGGGCCATCAGATAGCACGTGAGCGTCCCGCCTCCGGAGTTGCCCGTGCACCCGATGCGTTTCGGGTCGATCTCGGGCCGGCTGACGAGGTAGTCCATCGCGCGCATGCCGTCCCAGATTCGGTAGGCTGCCGTGTTCGCCCCGAGAAGGATGCAGCCTACACCCACGATCGTGTGTTCCGTGGTATTGCCGAACCGCGGCTTGCCGTTCTTATCGATAATCTGATAGCGCTCGCCCTGCCCGATCGGGTCGTAGACGAATGAGGCGATGCCGTTCTGAGCCAGAAAGATGCATGCCCGCTGATATACGTCATTCGCCTTGCCGTTGACGCTGTGACCACACGGCACCAATACGCCGGGATATGGCGGATCGCTCGTCGGCAGAAACAGCACGCCGGTCACAAACATGCCGGGACGACTTTCGAAGATGATCTTCTCGAAGCGATATCCGTCGCGCGTCTGCTTGTCGACGACCTGGGCGTCTAGCAGCGTTCGCTCGGGCAGCGGTCCCAGTTGTTCGAGGAAAAAGCCGCGCAGATCCTTCTGGTACCCAACGATCTCTTCCGCGGTCTTCAGCGCGTCGCGCTCGACGGCACGCCGTTCCAGCGCCTCATCGGCCAGACGGTTCAGGTACGTTGTCATCATGTTGCTGGGAGATGACACCTTGTCGAGGACAATCAGCTTCTCATCAGGGGCTGCCAGGAGGGAAAACATCAGCGTACACACCAGTTCGGCCATACTTGTTCCTCGTCAGTTGTCAACGATCTGGAGCTTCTCCCCGCCGCGCGTGAGCGATTCGATATCATCCGCATTCCCCGAGACGACGCGCGCCTTGGCTCCCTGTAGAACGACTTCAATGAATTGTGCGGCTTGCTTGGTCTTAAGCGTAAGGTCGGTGATCTCGATCCGCGTTCCATTGCAAAGCACGAGTCGCTCGGGGCCGTCAGATCCCATGGTTGCGAAGCCGAGCGATCCCGTGATGCGGAATTGGTTTTGCGGATCAGCGGCATCGTTAGAGATCGTCGTATCGGGCATGATGCAGAGATCGCGACGATCGTCACGCCGATGCACTTCGATGCCTAGCGCCGTTTCCGGCGCGGGTTGGCCGTCAGGGCCTTTCAACGCAAGACGCCGGGTCGCGATAAGGTTTGATTCATTTTCGTAGGGTTCGATGACGGCTGCGAAGGCGGAGGTGAGTGGCGCGTCGTTGGGGCTTGTGCGGCGGGTCATGACGCACGGGATGTACGTTCCGCCGCTGCCGCCGAATTGTTCAACGTCAATCCACGCTTCCGCGAGATACGCTGCGGCGCCGAGGGTCAAGTCGGTATAGCGGAGGTGAATGTTCCTGGGTTCCGCAAGATATTTGTATCGATCCTCGATCTTCCAGTTCACTGACCAACCTGGGGCTGGTTTTGGGTCGCAGCGGAAGTTCCGCATTTCGGTCTCGTGGCCGTAGTCGCCGGTGTTCTCGAGCCTGAGTCCTTGCGCCTCGGTGCTCCCGAAAAACGAATGGAAGAACTTTGCGTGGTCCTTCCCTCCGGAAACGATGAATGAATCAATGACGTAGGAATCCCGCTCGTCAAGATCGATAAGCGCAACGGTCCTTTCATAGCGCGCACCCTCAATCATCGAGGGATCGGAACAACGGATTGCCCGGAAACGTTCGCCATTTGCCCAGAGTGTGGTCACCCCAGTATTGACGCGATTCTGATCCTTGCCGTCGACGGCAACCGTGACGTGGGCCGCGGTCTTCGTGTACCAGCGCGCCCTCTGCGATTCCCATCCGCCGTAGCCTACGGGCGGATATCCGAATTCCGGAATCAGATCGAGACCCTTCGCGAAAAGCCCGATATTCATTCCGTCCGCGTGGCTGTGGCGCTCACCTGCGTCGTAGTCGATCCATAATGTACGCTGGTTTTCTCCGGTTCCGCTGCGCAAGAGCGCGATGCGCCACTCCTGCTTGTTGACGCTTGGCGGTTCGATCATTGCGCCGGCCTTGTCGATCACCTGTTTGACCTGCGCCTGGAATCCCTCGGGGTTTTCCGCAAACACATCGTGCGGCAGGCCATCGATCTTGTCATCATTCGCGTGGTATAGCACCTGAACAAAGACCGGATCCTGCGTCAATTCGTAAAGGTTCCACAGGAACGAATACATCGAAGGTCCCGTGCCGGGGTTACGGCTGAACGACGCGCCTGCGTATTGGGTTACTTGTGTGCCGAACCCTCCGCTGTCTCCGGAATGCGGGTAGTATTTCTCGCCGCACCACGTGTCGATGTGGAAGCGGTAGCATGCATGAAGGCGCGGGCGTCGCTCATACACCGCGCGGAGAAATCCCGGCTCGAGCCTGCTGAACTCGCCCAGGATCACGGCGACGGAACGAGGCGCGATGGTCGTGTATCCCGCGAGGCCCTTCTCCCCGCTGACGCCGTCCACGGCGGTTGATTTCTCGATGATGCCGTCCAGCAGCGTCATTATCTCGTCGTGGTTCCGCGGCCAATCGAGCACGGTCTTTATCGTCAGGATGGTCCGGTCGGTCGTGGGATAGTTGGATTCGATGCGGTCGCGATGCTGCAAGGTATCGCGGAAGATGCGGTCCTCGATGTTCCGTTGGATGTCGGCCCAAGTTTTCTTCGGGTTATCCAGCTTGTACCGGCTCGCCTTCTCTGAAAGGAATGCGGCCAGTTCATTCTCGTGCGCCTTCGCGGCCTCGAAGATTCGATCGTAGCCGAGCGCGAGTTGGCGGACTTCTTCACACGCGTCATGCCACGTCGAGACCTGCCCGCGAAGCGGCCCGCCGGTTCTCCCTTCGTACACGAATCCTTGCGAACTGAAATCGAATGTTGGGAACACGTCGGCGATCCGGTCTAAAAGTATCGCCGCCTTGCGCGCATACCGCGGATCGCCCGTGACCATGTAAGCGTCGCTGAGATGCGTGACGCCATCGACAATCCATTTCTTCCATTGTCTGTAAATGAGATACGCCCCGATGAAGCGCCAGCGGTGTCCTTCCGCGTCCACGTAGCCTTCGCCATCGTCAACACCGAACATACGGAGCGGATCCTTCGCGTCCGCGTGATCGGCGTTGAACAGAAGCGAGCGGTCGGCGCGGCCCGGCTGAAAGACGCCCTGCTCGTCCAGGCCCGATCGATAGAATGCGCGGAAGTCGTTCTTTGGGAAAAGCTCTTTGCAGTGCGGGCATCGTGTTTTCCACGGGATGGCCCACGGGTCCATTTCCCAAGCGTACATCCTCATGTCCTTCTTGCACGCGGGACAAAACCCATCGGACCATACCATCCACGATCGGCTGATCGTCGCGCCAAACACCAGGTTCCATAAGTCGTCGTCGGGCATGTCGAGCCACGGCGCCGCGTTCTCGATCATCTCCTTGCACATGGCGGCGGCCCAGGGATGCGCGGCGGCATTCCCCTTGGCTTTTTCCACCATGCCGGCGGGGTAAAGCACCGAGGCTGTTTTTGTCATTGAGGAAGTGGGCCCTTCTCGTGCAAAGGCGACCGGCCCACACGCACACAACAATAACCACGCAACAAGATGGACGCTCGCGCAATTCATTGGCTCGCCTCCTGTCGGCCCGCACGGACCATCGCAGCCTGTAAGAGCGTGTACGCAAAGGTTCCGGGATGGCTTCCAAAGACTGGGTGCCATGGATAAGACGGCGTCGCTTTAGGCTATTACGGCCAATGGACGGCCTCATACGACGCCGTCTTATCCATGCCACCCCGGAGCAAAGGGACTTTCCGTACACGCTTTAAGGTGGGTGAAGTCCGCCGCAGGCGGACGAAACCCACCGCATCGAGTCATTTCTGTTCCGGCGCCGGCGTCTCTTCAGGCGCTTCCGGTTCAGTGGCAGGCGTCGATTCCGTTGAAGGGCTTTTCGCTGCGGGGGCAGCCTCGGGTGGCTCCGAAGCAGGCTCGGGCGTCGCTTGTGCTTCCTCGGATGGCGTCGATTCGGCGGAGGATTCGTCCGGAGGTGGTTCCTGAGCTTCGGGCTGTTCCGCCGATTGAGGTTCTGTCGGCGGCGCCTCTTCCGCGGGTGGCACGGATTGTTCCGGGGGTTCCTGTGAAGAGGTTTCCGGCGGCGGCGCCTGTTTCACTTCCGGCGGCGCGGGCATTCGCGGGAGGGCCTTGGGAAGCTTCGGAAGCTGCGGGGGCGGCTTGGCAGGCATGACCGGCGGGAGCTTCTCGAACACGTTAACGCGCATCCAACTGGACTGTCCATCGCGCACAATCCTCACGGTGAAACCGGAATCATGGCCGACGCCGTCGAAAGCCTTCTTCGCCTGATCGACGTTCTCGATGGTCGAGCGGTTGATGTTCGTGATGACATCGCCGCCCTTGAAACCAAGAAGTTGAAGACTCTCATTCACTTCACTCCCCGGCGTTCCCACCATCACCGCCATCTTGTCGCCTTGAGTCTTCTCCATCTTCAGCGCGGAGATGAGCTGCGGCAAGGCTTTGGCCAGTTCACCCCTTGTCACGCCTGGGGGTCGCTGGGCGGCGTCGCCTTTCTGATTAGCCGCATAAGGCCCGAGGAATTTCGCAGGCATATTCCGCGGGAACGCCATTGGCGGTCCGGCCGTCTCCGCCGTTTGGGCCTGAGCCTGCTCTTCCGGGGGCGCCGTCGCCGTACTCTCCTGCGTAGGCGGCTGTTGTGTGAGCTTGTCCTGTGCTTTCTTGAGCTGCTCCTGCGTCTTGCTGGCATTTTCGACGGCTTGCCGCCGAGCCGCCTCCGCCTGGTCGCGTTCCGCCTCCGCCTCGCGCCGTGCGCTTTGTGCATCCTCGAGATCACGCGCAAGCGCATCATGCGCCCTTTGGACCTCGGCACGCTGTTGTTCCTCATCCCGCAACGAGGCCATCGCTTGGTCCCGTTCTCGCACCACGCGACGCTGCGAGACCGCAGCAACTGCAATCACCAACACGAGCAGCGCTGCGACAAGCGCAAGAGCGATCCGATGCTTCAATCCCGCCTCGCGGGTCACAGTGCCTGCCAGAAAGGCTTCAGACTGGGTCTCGATTGACTGGACCTTGGGCAGCGACAGCACCGCCCGCTCCAATTCCTCAGCCAGGTGCTTCGCGGAGGCATATCGTGCTGAAGGCTCCTGATGCATGGCCCGCTCGCAGATGTTGACCAGTTCAGTGGCCACCGTCGGCTCGAGCGCAGGAACAGGTGCAGGCTTTTTTGAGCCGGCGGCGCTGAGAACGTCCGCGGAGTTCTCGCCGGTAAACGGCGGCTGGCCGGTCAACAACTCGTAAAGCACCGCGCCTAACGCGTACACATCCGATCGTGCGTCCACGGACTCCATGTGTCCCAGTGCCAATTCTGGTGCAAGGAAAGCCGGGTCCAAACGTAGCGCCTGGTTCCAGCCAGGCTCGCCCTCCCCCTTCGAAGAGGGATCTCTCGCTGCTTCCCCCTTTGAAGGGGGATTGAGGGGGATGTTACTGTTCCGCAGCGACTCGAGGGCCGCCTCGAATTCCGGGCCGCGCGCGTCTTCCTTGCGCCGCGCCTTGCTCAGAGACCAATCGCTCACGATGCACTCGCCGAACTCCGTGAGCATGATGATGGACGGGTGGAGGCCGCGATGGATGATGCCCCGGCTGTGCGCAACGCCGACGGCCCGGCATACGTCCACCACGTGAGGCAGCAGATTCAGACGTTCCGGCAATGATCTCGTGTCGCGAAGCGCCGCACGCAACGTGGTCCCGCGCACGGTCCGTTCGAACCCGGAGGATACTTCCTCGCTTCGTGACGGATGATTGGAGGTCATCTCCATGCTTCGTGTCTCCTTCGAGAGGCCGGGATCTGGAGTGTAGGATATCGGATCCCAGGCCAACTGTCTCTTTACATCCTCTCGCCTCTTACATCTTAGGGCCATCACCGCACCCAGTCAAATGCCCCCAACTCGTGGGGCAGACTGTCGGCCTGCCTCCAAGCCGCCGCTCTGATCCTGAATAAACTGTTGACTCTCAAGGGCGAAACTGGCATGATTAGAGCATGTAGGATCGTGCCTAACGGGGAAGCCGGGAGGGCGAAAGGAAAGGCTAGAGGGAGAGAGGCTAGAGGAATATGCCGTCCTCGGACGTGCTGCCTCGAGCGTGTTTTGCTCTATCCTTGAAAGCGCGGCTTTGACGAAACCGCGCTACGCAATGAGGAGTAAGTTTCATGTCCTGTGCGGGAAGCCGACTATCTAAGGTAATGGAGGCGTGGCATCGGGTGTCGGAATTCGGGCATCGGGTCTCGCCCCGTTTGGCTTATGAGCCGTGCAATTCAAAACCCACCCTAAGCGGCGTTTCTGCGAAGCCGCCGCGGGGATATGCAGGCGTTGGCGGGGTGTTTCTGCGAAGCCGCGTCTCAGGGGCGTTTCTGCGAAGCCGCCGCGTTGTATTCCTCTTGCTACTCGGTGCGGTGGTTGCGGGTTGTCCGTGGCTGAGGCCGAACCTCGGCGTCGAGATCGTGGTGGCGCCGCAATCCCTGAACTTTAGCGCGGATGACCAGTCACTCGAGTTCGAGGTGACGAAGAACGCCTCATCGGTCGGAATGGCTCCTCTGGCCGTAAGCACACCGGACCCGTGGATCCGTGTCCTGGCATGTCGCGACACCACAGCCGGTTGTGTGAGCGCCGGCCCGTTGGACGCCGTCCGAATCCCCGTGAGCATCGACCGGGGCCAAATGACGCTTGGCGAGAACATCGGCGCCGTTCTGGTCGAATCGGAGGGCGCGGCGACACAGGTCGTTGAAGTGCGCGCGCAGGTGTTGCTGTTGGGGGACTTCACGGCGGACAATCGCGCCCCTGAACCAGGCCGGCCGGTCACGTTCATGGATCAATCGCAGAACGCGGTGCAAGGCGAACCGATCATGCGCAGGTTGTGGGACTTCGGCGATGGCACGCAGATCTCTGAGGGGAACCTGCTCAATCCGACACACGTCTATGCGCGCGAAGGCACGTACACGGTATCGCTCACGGTCTGCACGTTGGCACGCTGCCAAGAGACCATAAAGAAGGACTTTGTCGCTGTAACCGGGCGAATTCCAGTCGCGGACTTCGACGTGTCGTCGACGGACGTGTTCACGAGTGAAACCATCTTTTTCACCGACAAATCGTCGGCGGGCGCGGAACCGATCACCGCCTGGCAGTGGGATTTCGGCGACGGCGCCACCAGCAACGTTCGCAACCCGCAGCACGCCTATGCCGCGTCAGGCGACTATGCCGCGTCGCTCACCGTGGCAAACAGGTTCGGGGCCAACGCAAAGACGCTGCCGATTCTAGTCCGCGTGATCGTTCTTCCGAAGGCCGATTTCACGGTCGGCAGCGCATCGGGCGACCCCGCAGCCCCGCTCCAAGCGGTTGTCAATGCCCCAACGCAATTCACCGATGCTTCGGTGTCCGGCACGCGCCCCATCACGGTTTGGCGCTGGAACTTTGGCGACGGCAATCTGAGCAAGGATCAAAACCCCATTCACGTCTATGCGCAACCCGGGACTTACGCGGTCACCCTTACGGTGGAGAGTTCACAGGGCGCCGACAGCATCTCAAAACCGGTGGTAGTGGATTTTTTCCCGCTCGAGGCGGAATTCTCAGCGGACAAGCAGCGTGTGCTGACCGACGAAGACGTGCAGTTCACGGATGAATCCAGTCACGGCAACCTGCCCATCAGAAGTCGGCGGTGGGAGTTTGGCGACGGCATCACGAGCTTCGAGGCATCTCCAAAACATCGCTATGCGGATCCGGGGACATATGACGTAACGCTCACCGTCGCCACGGACGTGAAGATGGACAGCGTGACGAAGCGGCATTACGTTGACGTGTTCCTTGCGAAAGCGCTTGACCGTTACGTGCGGCGGGCCGACTCGGCCTACTCATTCCCGAACACGCCTGACAGGGTGATAACCGCGCCCGGCCTGACCGGGTACGTCATGAAGTTCACTTCACAGCGTTGGCGCACGCCGTCGGAGGTCTACCGGGCTGAGTTGCTCGCGAGTGGCGGTGCTCTGGATTCAACATGGGAGCATTGGCTGACCATCCTGAAACCCGACGTAGTGAAGAATTCGCGCGCCCTCTTGGTGGTTTCAGGCGGCGACAATGTCCCCGGCGGGCAGGCTTCCGACGTGGCTGTTGAACTCGCCACGTTTGCCGTGGAAACCGGTTCAGTCGTAGCCGTCCTCGAGCAGGTGCCGAATCAGCCGCTCATTTTCACGGAGGACCCGAACCCGGACTTCACCAAGAACGGACGTGAGGAGGATGAAATCCTCTCGCTTTCTTATAGAAAATACCTTGACACGGGAGACGAAGAGTGGCCCGCACTGCTCCCGATGGTCAAGAGTGCCGTGCGCGCCATGGACACGGTGCAGAGATTCCTCGGTGGTCTGAGGGCGCCGGACACGCCGGTTAGCGTCAAGGACTTCGTCATCACGGGCGCGTCGAAACGGGGCTGGACCACATGGTTGTCGGCAGCCGCGGACCCGCGCGTGGCCGCGATTGCTCCGATTGTGATCGACGTGCTCAACATCGAAGTCCAGATAGATCATCACCGAGCCGTCTATGGCTTCTTCTCACCGGCCATCGGCGATTACAACGACCTGTTCATCTTCCACTGGTTCGGCACGGTCCAGGGTCGGTCGTTGCTGCAGATTGTTGACCCGTACGATTACCGTGAGCGGCTGATCATGCCGAAGCTTATCATCAACTCGACGGGCGACGAGTTCTTTCTTCCGGACAGCGCCCAGTTCTACTTCCGCGATCTTTTTGGCGAAAACTATCTCACGTATGCGCCCAACACCAACCACGGCTTGGGCGGATACCAGAATGCCATCCGCCCGATCGTCCCCTGGTATCGTTCGATGCTCGATCAGGGTAAGCAGCGGCCGCGTTTCGCGTGGACCGTCGAGAATGAAGGGCGAATTGTGGTTCAGGTGCAAGACGCGCCGTCGCAAGTCCTGCTGTGGACCGCCACGTCAGCCAAACGCGACTTCCGTTTGAATTCGGATATGAATCCCAACCCACCCGCATGGAGTTCGGTCGACCTACCGCCTGCGGGCGCTAATCTTTACGTGGCGGAGCCCGCACGCGCGGAAACGAAGTGGACGGGATTCTTTGTCCAGTTGACGTTCCCCAGCGGCTATGTCAACAATGAAGAGACCGCCCCGTACGTCCTCTGCACGGAGATCCGGGTCGCGCCTCCGTTGAACCCGGTTCCCCCGAAAGCAGGATTCTCGTTCACGCCGCCCGTGGTGAACCAACCCGTCCGATTCCTTGACCTCACCGCGGAAGGCACCTCGCCGGTCTTCAGTTGGCGCTGGTTCTTTGGCGATGGCAGTTCAAGCACGGACAAGGACCCGACGCATATTTTCACGGCGCCTGGAAGTTACACTGTGTCTCTAACGGTCACCACGCTCGCCGGAACCGATACAAAGACCGCGCCGGTCGAGGTAAAAACAAGTGGCGGGGAAGGTGAAGGCGAGGGTGAGGGCGAGGGCGAAGGTGAGGGTGAAGGCGAGGGTGAAGGCGAGGGTGAGGGCGAAGGCGAGGGTGAAGGCGAGGGTGAAGGCGAGGGTGAAGGCGAGGGTGAAGGAGAGGGTGAAGGAGAGGGTGAAGGTGAAGGCGAAGGTGAAGGTGAAGGCGAAGGGGAGCGCACAGCCCTCGACGACTACATCGCGCTGAATGACGGGGCCTACAATTACACACTCGTGAGCGGCGATACTGGTGCGTCAGGCAGCCCCGCGGGCAAAAGCATAGGGCAGGGCGACCCGTGCCAGGGTGAAATCGCCGTCTTAACCCATGGTTCCGGAGTGACATCACTTGCATTTTCACCGGACGGCGGATATTTGCTGACGGGGGCGCAAGGCGTACTCCGTCAGGGCGCTCGACAAGGCGCAATGGGAATCCTTTGGAACCCCTTCTCGCTTGATCAGGAGCGGTTGTTCGACGGCAATGAGGCCTTCAATACCGAATTTGAAGGCATCCCCGATCTGAGAGGCCATCTTGACGAGGTCACAAGTGTCGCCTTCCGTCCCGATGCGAGTTCCGTCCCCAAGGAGGTCATGACCGGTTCGCAGGACGGTACCGCGCGGCTGTGGGACATCGAAACCGGGCAGGAGTTGCGAAGGCTAGAGCACGCAGGCGTGCTCTCTGAGGCTTTCTCAGCAGACGGCAACGAGGCTGTCACCGGCTCGCAAGCCGGCACGATTCGTGTCTGGAACGTCCAGACCGGCGAGATGAAACGGGAGTTCGATGTCGGCGGCGAGCAATTGCTCTGCACATACCTCCCGCAGGCGCCTGACCTTGAAATCGTGTATCCGGGCGGTCCCTACTTGCTCATCAATCGGCCCGCGACAAACTCCGTCCGGCTCATCAATCTGGCCACGGGGGCTGCGGCGCGAACCTTCCTCGGGCATACCGCCGAGGTGCGCAGCGCCGCCATATCACGGGACGGGCATTTTCTTCTCACGGGTTCGGCGGACAACACCATCAAACTCTGGGACGTGAAGACGGCCGATTTGATCCGGACGTTCCATGGGCATGCCGACGTCGTCACCGCTGTAGCGTTCAACCCCTTGGACAGCACGCAGATCCTCAGCGGCTCGCTTGACAGGACCGCCATCTCGTGGGACTCCGGCACGGCGACGCCGATCTTCACGTTTACCTGCCATACCGGCAGTATCACGGATGTAGGCTTCTCGCCCGTAGATGGCTCGCACGCATGGAGCTCGTCCGTCGACGGGACCGTCCGAAAGTGGAGCGTCTGGGGCAGCTCTGCAAAGAGCAGAGGGAATGTCGAAGCCGATGTGACGCCGGGTTACGCGCCATTCGTCCTCGATCTGACGTCGCAGCGATGGCGTACCTCGCAAGAGATTGAGACGCCGATCAGCGTACAAAGACACCCTGAAGACACCGAACCGCTTTGGCATCATTGGCTCTCAGTCATCGTGCCGGACCGCATCCGGACAAGCACCGCTTTGCTTGTCGTCACGGGCGGCAGCATGTATAGCCAGGCCCCCAACTGGAGCATGCCCTCGGCGCTCGACGACACTTTCGCCATGGCGGTTGATATTTCCGTTCGCACGGGGTCCGTCGTGGCCATCCTCGAGGATGTGCCGAATGAGCCGCTCACGTTCACTGACGAGAGTGACATGCTTTCGCGGTCTGAGGATCAGATCATCGCCTACACCTTCGCTAAGTACCTCGGCGGCGGCGACCCGTTCTGGCCCGCCTTGCTGCCCATGGTGAAGAGCGCCGTGAAGGCCATGGACGCCGTTCAAGAGTTTTGCAATCCCCCGGCCAACCCCACGCGGCCTCACCTCGCTACGCCAGCGCCTGTCGACCAGTTCATGGTGACCGGGGCGTCAAAGCGGGGTTGGACGACCTGGCTGACCGGGGCTGTTGACAAGCGCGTGGCGGCCATCTCGCCCATGGTCATCGACGTCCTCAACATGACTCAGCAGATGACCCATCACCGGAGCGCCTACGGTTTCTGGTCACCTGCGATCTACGAGTATGCCCAGATGGGCGTGCTCGATCGCCTGATCGAGGTCGACCCGCAAAATCCCGATGACCAAGTCACAAGTCTGCTGCACATCGTCGATCCATATGAGTACCGCGCGCGGCTCGGACTGCCGAAGCTTATCATCAACGCGACGGGCGACGAGTTCTTCCTCTGCGATTCATCGCAGTTCTACTTCAACAACCTCATCGGCCAAAAGTACTTGAGCTACATGCCCAACGCCGGCCACAGCCTGTCCGGGGCCGCCAGTCTGGCTGCCGCAAGTCTCCTCGCTTTCTATTGGCAGGGCGTCCTAATGGAAGCGCCGTTGCCGCAGTTCTCATGGACCTTCGAGGCGGACGGGTCCATCAGGGTGGCCACGGTAACCACGCCCATCAGCGTTGCGATGTGGCAGGCCCACGACGACAACGCCCGCGATTTCCGGATCGAAACCATCGGCCCCAGTTGGCAGCCCACCCTGCTTCAGGGCGACGAGCAAGGTGTTTACATCGGCGCGATCAACCCGCCGGCCAAAGGCTGGACGGCGTTCTTTGTCCAACTCATCTACACGAGCCCGGTACCGGGTGCGCCGCTGACTTTCTCAACGTCCGTTCGCGTCCTGCCCGACACATACCCGACGTTCAACGGGCGGCAGTTCTCCGTAGGTGAGGGCCCCGACGAGATACCGGTCTCGGTTGTACATGGCACTCCGTACGAGATGGGGTATCAGTACGGGCGTCTGATGCGGCTCGACATTCAGGGCTTCATCCCCCAACTCATCGCGCACGCCCAGGCCGTGTACGGCGTCCAGTTCTCAGACCAGAACCTGGATGCCGTGTGGCAAGCCACCTCGGGCGTGGACGGCGCGTCGCGATTTGTGGACGAGATAAGCGGCCTGGCCGCGGGCGTGGCTGATACGCCCAGCCAGGTTCCCCAGTGGGAGACAATGCTCCAGCGCGCACATATGATCCCGGTCCTGGACAATGCCGCATGCAGTTCCATCGCGGCCTGGCGGAGCGCCACCGCCAATGGCCACCTCTATCAAACGCAGAACGTCGATTCCGCGCTGCTCTTCGGCGCAAGGGCCTATGACCATCCATCCATTGTCGTGTACATCCCCGATCGGGGCGTGCCGCATGCGAACGTGACGTTTGCCGGATTGGTTGGGACGTTTGCCGGCATGAACCTCTGGGGCATCACGCTGGGCGCGGTGGGCAATCCCCTGCCCGGACAGACTTACCAGGTCGAAGACCTGCAAGGGATTGATCAGACTACGCTGTTCCGCAACATTCTTTACGATGCCCACCGGCTGAGCGACGCCCGAGACATCGTTGCGGATGCGCAGCGCATCAAGCGTTACCACTACATCATCGGCGACGGTTCCTGGCAGCATGCCGCGCTCAAGATGCGCGCCTGGGAGCCGGAGCCACCGCCGGACAACCTGATTATCTGGACCGATGACGACCCGGACGACGATAGCGCCCCTAATATCAAGCCGGGAATCCTGTATTCCATCTGCGACGAAACCCTGGTCCATCTGTCTAACGGAGAGGCGTTACTCTGGGACAAGATCGCCGGCGCCTATGGCCATCACGATCCGGAGTCCATGCTCGAGTTGTCGCAGGACGTCGAGGCCAAGGACCAAGCGGTCAGCCTCAGGAACATCGTGAACGCCTTATATGATGCCGATTCGACCCGTTTCTGGGCCGCCTATGCCCACGACACCGCCCAGGGCGAGCGAGAAGCTTTCGACACGCCCTATGTGCTGGTAAGGATTAGCGACTACCTGCCCTGATAACCCGTAAGAAAATGTGGCACAGCCGCCCTCGGCTGTGCTATCCATGGATGGAAATGCGGTGTTTCGCCTGTGACACAGCCGAGGGCGGCTGTGCCACATCATCTCGAAGGTTTTCTCACAGGTCCTGAGCACGAAGCAGAGTTGTGCGAGCGCCTGGGGAGTGCGTGCCCAATGTATACGTCCCCCAACATCGAGTCCGGACCCGGCACGGTCAGGAAGCTTAGAGATATTTGCGGCCGGGCGCTTGTCGCGACCATGGAGATTCCATGGCGCCTGTTGCAGGAGCAGTGCGCGTGGCGGCCTCACCACGTGCACATGGTCACGGACATGGACCTGTCGACCCTCGAGACCCTCGATGCCACTCTGCCGCCGTGCGATGTTGTCGTGGGCGTAGGCGGCGGCTCGTGCTCCGATACGGCCAAGTATCTGGCATGGAAACGCGGCTGCCGGATGATACTCGCTCCGACGATCGTGTCCGTCGACGCGCCTCTCACGAACATGATCGCCGTGCGCGTTGACAAGGCTGTCAGATACGTCGGGGATATCTGGCCGAGGGAACTTCTGATCGATCACGACCTGATACGCAAAGCGCCCGTCGAGCTGAACCGCGCAGGCGCCGCCGATGTCGCAAGCATCCACACCGCACTCTTCGACTGGAGACTGGCCCACGACATCCATGGCGAGACCTACCATTCGGACGTGGCGACACTGGCCGAGGAATGTCTCGACGAGCTGGATCGGAACGCAACGGAGGTGTTCAGCGTCTCCCCGAAGGGCATCGATACCATCGTGGACCTGTTCCGCCGCGAAGTCGAGTTCTGCGCGCGCATCGGAACGAGCCGGCCCGAAGAAGGCAGCGAACACCTCGTCGCATACAATCTCGAACATATCACGCGACGCCATTTCGTCCACGGCGACCTCGTGGCGCTTGGCATCTTCCTCATGACGCGGCTCCAGGAGAACAGACACGACTGGGCCGTTGATCTCATGGGCCGACTCGGGTTGCGCTACCGCAGTCCCGACCTGACACACGACGAAGCCGAGCAATGCCTTGTCACCCTAAAGGAGTTCGCGCAGAACACCGACCTCTTTTTCAGCGTCGTGGACGTGCGCGAGATTTCCGCGGACTTTATCCGCGAATCACTCGCAGCTCTGTACGAAATGGGCTAGACCGGCTTGCGGTTCGCAATGGGTGTGCTCGCGCGATTAGACGCAGAGAGGCAAGGACCTCTCGCTTGCAACAGCGCAAATCGGTAGAATTAACCTTCAACAAGAGGCGTAATGCGGCGGTGTTTGTTTCCATCATTGTAGCGCTTTCAGGAGTCGCAGCAGTGTCCGGCTCCGCGGATGCTGCGCCTAAGGATCTTGCTCTATGGATTCCATCGGAAATCCAAGGCTGGACGCCGAAGCGCGCCGATAGTTTCTATATGCCGGACAACCTATACGATTACATCGACGGCGCCGCTGAGGTGTACCTTTCGTTCAATTTCCAGCGGATGGTTGCCCGCCGGTACGGAAAAACCGGCGCGCCGGACATCATCGCCGACCTCTTCGATATGGGATCATCGAAGGACGCCTACGGGGTCTATCATCACCATGTGCATGAGGGATCAAGCGCAGGCATCGGCCAGGAGTCGGAGTACATGGAAGGCGCCCTGTATTTTTGGAAAGGGCGGTACTTCGCTTCGATTATGACAATGCAGGAGACGGACGAGTCCAAGCGCGTCGTGCTCGAGTTGGGCAAAGCTGTGGTGTCCGCCATTCGGGCCGAAGGCCCGCGGCCCGACTTGGTCGAGCACTTGCCGAAAACCGGCCTGGATTCCAAGCACGTTCATTACTTCCACAATCATTTCTGTCTGAATGCGTATTACTTCCTGGCGGATGAGAACCTGCTCGACCTCGACGCGACAACAGAGGGCATGGCCGCGCGCTATGTGGCCCCTTCAGGAACGGCGCCGATGGTCTTGGTGCTCGTGCGTTATCCCGCGGCTGAGCGAGCGCAGAAGGCGCTTGCCTCGTTCATGAAGGTCTATCTCCATGATGCCGATGCGGACGGGACTGCAAAGACTGAGAACGGAAGGTGGGCCGGAGCCCGCCTCGTGGAGAACCACATCATTGGCGTCTTCGATGCTCCGTCGAAGGCGGACATCCTCCGGATGTTCAACGAGGTGAAAGTCAGCAACCAAAAAGATTCGTGCTCGTAGTCGTGTTCGCGCTCGTGCTGTTCCGAAAATGCGAATGTTCGTTGTACAGGCTTCAGCCTGGGATCTGGCTGCTGACCCGCACCCTGAAGGTGCTCTTCTTGCGTCGCTGTCTATTCGTCGTCGAGGCCGTACTTTTGCAGGCGGTAGCGGAGGGTGCGTGGTGTAAGGCCAAGCAAGTCGGCGGCGCGTTTTTGCGAGTATCTGCTCTGCTGGAGTGCCTGTTTGATGAGGCTAATCTCGAGATCGGCCACGAGGGCTTCGAGATCGAGCCCGCCCTCAGGAAGCTGCGTTGCGACGCTCTTTGGCATGGCAAGGTGCGTCTGCACGTTTCGTGGGAGGTCCGTCACATCGATGCGCGTTCCGCTGCAAAGCGCCACCGCGCGCTCGAGCGCGTTCTCGAGTTCGCGGACGTTCCCAATCCAGTTGAAGGCGCAAAGTGCTTCCATTGCCTCGGGGGTGATCTCCGGCACGGAACGGCCCATCCGTCCCGCATGAGACTCGACGAAGTAGCGCGCCAAGAGTGGAATATCGTCGGCACGCTCGCGCAGCGGCGGCACATGAATGGGGATCACGTTCAACCGGTAGTAGAGGTCCGTGCGGAACCGGCCCTGCTGAACCATCTCTTCGAGATTCCGGTTCGTGGCGGATATGATGCGCACGTTCACGGAGATCTCGGCGACGCCGCCCACGGGCATCACACTGTTGTTGTCCAGGACGCGCAACAGTTTCACCTGCAGCGCCATGGGCATTTCGCCGATTTCGTCAAGGAATAATGTCCCGCCATCCGCCACCACGAACAGTCCTTCCTTGTCTTCGATGGCGCCGGTAAACGAGCCTTTCTTATGTCCGAAGAGTTCGCTCTCGAGAAGATTTTCCGGAATGCCGCCGCAATTGACGGCCACGAAGGGCTTATCCGCGCGGTCGCTTAACTGATGGATGGCCCGCGCCACGAGTTCTTTCCCTGTGCCGCTCTCTCCGTGAATGGCCACCGTGCTGGGAAGCGTGGCGACGCGGCGGACCATGTCGATCACGCCCTGGATTGCGGCGCTCTTGCCGAGGATGTTGTCGATCTTGCCGACGGACTCCTGGTCCTTGAGCAGCGCGGCGTTTTCCCTGAGCAGGACGGCATGTTCGACCGCGCGCCTTACAAGCAGCCGCATCTCGTCGTTCTTGAACGGCTTCATGATGTAATCGAAAGCGCCGAGCTTCATCGCCTCGATAGCCGTCTCGATTGAGCCGTGCGCGGTGATCATGATCGCGGGCGTCATGGGCGCGTTCTCTTGGAGCCACGAGAGAAGGCCCATTCCGGCCATCCGTTCATTGCCCATCCTCAGGTCCGTGATCACGACGTCGAACGTGTCTTTGCGGAGGTTGTCGAGGGCCTTGTCCATATTCGCCGCGGAGGTGACGCCGTATCCAGCGTTCCCAAGTATGATCTCGAGCAGTTCGCGCATACTTGTCTCGTCATCCATGACCAGTACGCGGCCTGGCCGCTTGCTGATTTTGGCCGCTTTCGGGGTGGAGGCCTTGACCTTCTCGCGGGCAACCTTGTCCTTTCGGAGCGCGGCATTCTCACGAAACAAGTTTCGCTGATCAATGGCTCGCCTCACCGCCATGCGGATCTCTTCATTGCTGAACGGCTTCACCACGTAATCGAAAGCGCCAAGCTTCATTGCCTCGATGGCGTTCTCGACGGAAGCGTGCCCTGTAATCATGATGCTCGGGGTAGTGGCCGCGTTGTCACGCAGCCAGGCGAGCAAGTCCATTCCGCTGGCGACGCCTTCACGGAACCGCAGGTCCGTAACGACCACGTCGAACGCGCGGTTTTTTAGGAGTTGGTGCGCCTCGTTGAGCGCGCTTGCGCTGTCGACGGCGTATCCCGCTTCACCCAAGACGTCCTCGAGCACCGCCCGCATGCCCGAATCGTCATCCACCACAAGCACCCGATATCGAACGCTCATCTCGGCCCACCCTTCTGCTTTCTCACTTTCCACCTCAACGCACGGGAACAAACATACTCCCTACTCCGAAGATGATCCAGGATTGCGATGAGAAAGTCCAGCGAGGGCTATTCTGCGGATTGGGCGGCAGGCAATCGAACCGTCAATGTGGCGCCGCCGCCCTCCCGCGATCCCGCGCGGATCGTGCCGTCGTGCGCCGTTACAATGCGAGAACAAATGGCCAGGCCCATCCCGACCCCGCGCTCCTTTTCGCTGAAGAAAGGTTCGAAGATCCGCGTGACTCTGTCGGGCGGAATCCCGGGGCCCTCGTCATCAACCCGGACCTCGCATGATGTTGGGGAGCGCGTAACCGTGAAAGTGACGGTTCCCTTTTCATTCGTGGCTTCGACCGCATTCTTGCCGAGATTGACGAAGACCTGTTTTATCTGCGTCGGGGCGCCGGAGATCAGGCATGGTTGCTCCGGCAGCGCCGTCACGATCTTGAGGCCTTGGCCGCCGTGTTCGTGAATCAGCAATTCCCTCACCTCGGAGATAATGTCGCGAAGGTCAAAGACCTCGCGCTTCAGGTTGGGACTCCGCGCGAAGTCAAGGAATCCAGCGACGATTTGGTTGAGGTGGTCCGATTCACGGAGTGCGATGGTTGTAAGTTTCCGCGCAAGCGCAGGATTGTCCAAGGTGCCCTGCAATTCGTCGACTGCGCCTCGGATCGATGCTACTGGGTTGCGGATCTCATGCGCCAGTCCCGCTGCAAGCTCGCCAACGGCCGCCAGCCGATCCTGGCTCTGGAGTTCCTGTCGCATGCGGGCGATCTCGGTTAGGTCCGTAAACGACGCGATGATTCCAAGCAGATGCCTGCGCGCATCGCATATCTGACTTGTGGTCAGCCCGAGCAGCTTTATCTCACCTGTGCCCGTGACCACGTAAAACTCGTAGCTCATGAAGTCCCGCCGCGAACGCAAGGCGGTGACAACCGGGCATTCGTTTCCCGATGCCACCCGGAGCACCTGATCCACGGGCTTCCCGATAGCACTGCTTTCGGGCAGGTTCAATATCTCGCACGCCGAGCGGTTCTGCGCGATGATGATGCCCTTTTGGTCCGTCGTCAGGAAACCGCTGTTCATGTTGTCAAGGATGTCGCGCTGGAATTGCTCCATGCGGTGGATGCGGCGATTCCAGTACCCGCTTACAAAGGCGGTCAGGTAAAACGCGAGCGCCTGGATCAGGAACCGATACCACAGATCGATCCACTCGGCGGGACCTGCCGGGACCGGCACGGGAGGCGGCACTGCCGCCTGCACGGCCATGAACAACGTCGCCAGCGTGGAAAAGAGAAACCCCTGGGAAAGACCCAGCAGCAGGCCCGCTTCGAGGATGACGATGACGAGCAGGAACGCGAAGAAGCTCTGCACACCGCCGGTCAGGCTGATCGTGGCGATCACGACGCCGAAATCGACGAGCATCTGCGTCCAGGTGAGCAGGAGCGGAACGACCTGCGAGCGCCGCAAAGCCACAAGATATAGAACGTTCGTCCCGATCGCGAGACCGTACAAAATGAGGAGTATGGCGCTCAGGCCAACGTGAGGGCCGAAACGGTACGCTCCTATGGCGGCAAGACAAAGAACACCCAGCCGGGCGACTCCCACAAACCACAACCACGCCCCCGGTCCATCGGTCCCGCCGGGTCGCGGACGTTGCATAAGCGACATAGGCATGACTCAGCCACTCAAACGCGCAAGCAAGGGCGACACCGAAACGAAGAAGACAAGGACATATTATGTTGGTTTAGCCCTTTTCGAGCAACCGCTGGAGTCCTTCGGGGTTCGGACTCCGTCTGAAGGCCATATCCATCGTGATGGCGCCGCGCCGGGTCAGACGGTACAGCGACTGGTTCATCGTCATCATGCCTTCACCCGTACCGATCTCGATCATCGATGGGATTTGCTCGAGTTTCTGCGCCCG
>Ga0315274_10000990_pt1 | contig 44179 bp, 41 predicted proteins | sample YL17G02_20_MG_FD_203700 | JGI IMG/M metagenome (GOLD analysis project Ga0315274, IMG submission 203700) | Sediment microbial communities from Yellowstone Lake, YNP, Wyoming, USA - YL17G02_20 | ecosystem: Environmental > Aquatic > Freshwater > Lake > Sediment | place: USA: Wyoming | collected...
TAGCGAATAAGTTATTAAGGATAATATGTGCAGTAATCAAATCGCGGGCCCCGTTTATTAATAATTATCGATCTGTTAATCCAATGCTGCTAAAAATCGCTTGACAAAGTCATGGAATTCAGAATGACAATCAGAAACTGAATCACCATCACCTAAATCCTCTCCCGTCAAGGGCGAGGAGTTTTTCGTTATAATCCTGTTAATCCTGTCAGATATTCTTCTTTACATCCTCTGCGTGTTATGTGGTTAAATTTTAGGTATTCTTTTCTTCTTTAATTCCAGAAGAATTTTAAGGTCGGCTTTATCTTTTTGTCTTTTTACCGCTTTTTTCATTTTAATCAAATCATCTAAGCTGGCAAAATAGACATTAACCCCACCCATTTCTGCCTTGACTTTATTTTTCCAAACCTCGTTAAACTTAATACCCGTGACAAATGGATGAATGTCGGTTTCCACCAAGTATTGTCGTATCAGAATTTTTTTAGAGAGCAGTTCTTCGATTGTTATATCGGATATATCATAACCAAACTTTGCCAGGGCTTTAAGACAACGGGACGCATTGATTTTGGTCGGCTCAATAAAAATATCGGTATCGACTGTTGCACGGCTATATCCATAAACCGGAAAAGCCGTGGCGCCGATAATTACAAATCGAACTTTATTTTCTTTTAATAACCTCAAAAGGCTTGCGATGTCCATTTTTTATTAACATCTCCTTTATCTGGTTAGACTTTTTAAACATCATCTCAAATCTCTGTTTCAAAGTTAAAGACTGCTGATAGTCCAGTTCGAACTGCAATTCTTTTTTATTGTTTGTTTTTTTTGCCTTCAGAATGTGGACTTGATATTTTTGTGCCATAACCTATATCCAATTATATGCTTTATTTATGAACAATCAAGAGCAAATCCTGTTAATCCTGTCAGGAATATTTCAATGTTATTCAGTGATGTTCAGTGTTTAATTCTTTATCTGTGTTCCCCCGCACCATTTTTTCGTTTCCTTCAAATTTCTACTAAACATAATATTTTACTTAGTGTTCTTTTTAGAAAATGGTACGGGGCAGGTCTGTGGTTTATTTCAGATTGACAGTGCGGCGCCGAGGGCGCCGGTGATTTGGGGTTCTTCGGGAATAAATAATTCTTTTTTAAGTCTTTTTGCCAAGAGTTTGCGCATGCATCGGTTTTTGGCAACACCGCCGGCAAATACAATCTCGTTTTCATACCCGATTCTACCCATCATTGCGATAATTCGATTAATGATTGATTGATGTAGTCCTAAGGCAATGTTATGAACATTCTCACCGTGTGCAATTAAAGAGATAACCTCAGACTCGGCAAAGACGGTGCACATCGAATTAATTACCGCTGAAGCATCTGCCTCGCACGCTATTTTACCAAATTCATCAATACTAAAGCCGAGTGTAGTTGCCATCACTTCCAGAAATCTGCCCGTGCCAGCTGCACATCTATCATTCATCTCAAAATCCTCAACTTTACCCTGATTGACCCGAATTATCTTTGAGTCCTGTCCGCCAATATCAATTACGGTTCGGCAATTGGGAAAGAGAAAATACGCGCCTTGTGCATACGCTTTGATTTCGGTAACAATCGGGAATCCAAATTGCTTTTGGGCAAGATAGCGACCATAACCAGTCGCAATAATATTATCAAATTTATTCTCATTTAAAATCGTTTTAGCGTTAGTGAGCGGGTCAATGCCCGTATCGACAATTCGATATGTTGATAATTTAGAATTCTCAAGGATGGCAAGCTTGATTGTCCTTGAACCGATATCAATTCCCGCGCTTCTCATTTTAAATATTTCTAACCACTGATTACACGGATTCTCACAGATTTTTTGTTTGTTTTAATAATCCGTTTAATCGGTCTAATCCGTGGTTTCTGTTCATTCCAGTCTTTCCAAGAATGCATCGATTCTTGTTCTTAATTGTCCGGTATCTTCTTCGGAATAGTCGGTTACAATCTTAAGACTCGGCAGTTTTTTCTCTTTAAACGCGCCGTCTAATTTAATTGTTTCGATATTATAACCGTGGCAATACTGCAAAACATAATGGACAACGCCATTGACTTTGTATTCGTCAACTTTATTTACAACATTACTAATGCGGTCTTCATTAGGGGTAAAGCAGGCACAATTAATCTTCATATAGCGGTCAGCAATCGCGTCGAGTTGTTTGTTAAGGTCACTGCCGTTCTCTTGAACAAGATTCTCAAAATATCTTGTACCGGTGCAGGTCTCGTCAATCACAATCGCTGCACCTGATTTCTCAATCAAGGAATGCACTTTCCAGTTTCCCATTACTGATGGGCAACCTGATATCATAATTCTTTTTACGCCTTTAGCAAATGGCAAGATTCCTTTTGCAACTCGTTCTTCCAGTTCTTTGTTCAAGACATTAAGTTTTTCAGTAAATCGAATCGGCTCATCATTCAATGCTGCCTGCATAACAACTAATGCGTCAAGTCCTGATATTGGTGGCGGGTCATGTTTTCTCAACTCGTTCAATTTCTGAAGCGCCCGTCGTTTATCATTCATTGTCTTAATCGTTTGAGCAAGTTTTTCGGATGTTACTTTCTTTCCGGCAAGTTCTTCAAGTTTATTCTTAAACTCTTCGACTTCATCGCGCCAGATTTTATTATCAAGGTCTTTCTTTTTTTGCGGGACTTCCATTACATGAAAATTCACTTTTTTAGCTAAAATCTCCCAAATTTTCTTTTTCGCATCACAGGTTGTTTCGCCCACTGCCATACTTTTTATCGGCGCGTATGGACAGGTTTTAGAGAAAGCAAGCCCTAAAGTAGATTTGACTAACGGACAAATATCACGGGGGAACATCTTTTCCGCATAAGGAATTGAAAACTGCGTGCCCCCGCATAAAGCGATTGGAATTAAATCAACTGCCATTGCAATTTCATCCGGGACATAGATACAAAATGTTCCGACTGTCTTATTGCCTTTTGCTTTACCTTCGATTAACTCTTGAACTCTGCCACCGTGCGATTCGTGCAGAACATTATCAAAATATTTCATTCCGTCTGGTCGATTTTTCTGACTGCCGACAGTTGCTTTAAATGTTTTATCAATTGATTCTAATAATTCTTTATGGAGCGGAACATCAAGTCCGATATCCTGCCACATCTTTTCATATTTATTTTCCATTTAACCCCCAAAATATATAACCGCAGAGCGCGCAGAGTTCGCAGAGAAAAAACAAAGAAAGACTCTGTACTCTCTGTGTCTCCGTGGCTAATTGCTTTTTTTCTAAGAAATTTACTTGGTGAGTTTTTTGATGATTACTGCTTTCGAAGGAAAGGACTCGACCGAGTCCAATGTGCCGGGCGCTCACCTTCGCACTCCTTGATAAGGAATGACCTTTGCTTTACTATTTCTCATTAATAGAATATTAGATTAGATTTAAAGAGGTGTCAAGGTCTCGTTAACTATTATTACTAATCAATTATTTTGATAACTTTCGCGTTTTCGATAAAATCAGTTCCTTTGATGTTAATAAAATATGTTCCTTTTGCGAATCGTTTATTGATAATTATCTTTTGGTTTCCGGCATTAAATTGTTTTAAGTCCGAATATAAATTTCTACCATCAATCGAATAAATTTTGATTGATATATTCTCTGGTTTAGACAGATAAATCGGAATTTTGATAGTCTTGTTCTGAATTAAATAAGTAATATTAGTTTTCAAAGTTTTGCCGGATTCATTAAAAATGCCCGGATTTCCAGAAATAGTAAATGGTTGACGTGTAACTACAGAATCTATGCCGGTTTGTGTAAAAACTTTTAATCGCAGGTAACAATTAGTCGATACCACATTGGGAATTAGCCATTGTTTTGTGCCATTGTTAGGAAGGTTACTAAATAAGATTGTCCATGGTCCACTCAATCCTTGTGAAGAAAATTCAATCGAAACATGGGAAGTTTCATTGTTGGGAACAGCGCTAACCCACTTAATAAAATTAACTGAAAGCGGTTTAAAATATTCGCTACCTTTAGGAAATACCGGTATAATTCGTAAAGAGGTTGGTTGGGATGTTTCTTTGAAAACCCGCATCACATTATGGTCATTGGGCCAGCTCCCTTCATTTAAAACCATCGCAATATCCGCATAACCATTATGGTCACAATCACCGCGCACAGTTACCGCTTGGCCAGTGCCCGGGCTTGGTGTTGTAAAATAACATGACTCAGCCCACACGCCTTGACCGTTTCCTGTCCAAATTCTAATTGTTCCGCTGCCCTGCACCACAACATCGGCAAAACCGTCGCCATTCATATCCCAGAGATTTACGCGTTGATAAACCGCGGTCGGTAGATTGCCGGTATAGTTTTGCCAGGTGTCGCCGAGTTCGTCAAACACATAAACTTTCAATATACCCTGCGGCGTGAGAAAACCAAAGTCCTGCCCACCATCATTATCAACATCTGCCAAGGAAACGCTGCGGTAATTTTCATAAGCACCGAGTGGAGGTAGGTTGTACATTGCGGTTGTGAAATTACCAAGACCGTTTCCAAAATAGACGCTCGAATTTTGATGAGTCGCGACAAAATCCGCCTTACCATCTTTATTGATATCGCCGAACTGAAATTCCATGCTCGAATTACCGCCGATAAATCCAAAACTCTGATGCCATGTTCCGTTCATTAAATTCTGATGGATATGAATCCCGTCGCCCGAGCCAAATGAAACCGAGCCGATATCCAGGTCCCCGTCATTATCAATATCAGCAAAGTCCGTGCCGAACATACCCCAGGTTTGTCCGTTCATTCCCAAACTGTCATCCCAAGGAGTCCAATTCATCCCTGTGCCATCACCTAGCGCGACTTCCATCAGCTGGTTACCGAAATCATTGCTTGAATAATTATGATGCATACCATAACCAACATCTAAATAACCATCGTTATTAACATCGCCGACGGCAATGCCGCCATAACCAAAATTGCCATTCATATAATTAGTCCAACCGCCCTGCCCATTTCCGAACCAAACCATAACTCCATGCTCGGTCGCATTAACATTAGGACAACCGTGGTCACCAATTGAAAGAATATCAATATTACCGTCGTTGTTAATATCGGCAAATTCGAGTTCGGTGCGACCGCCTTCCCAGGTTGGTGGAGTCAGACCGCTAGACGATTCAATATATTGAAGCGAATATGCGATTGTAAAGATTAAACCAAAAACAATAAAAATGGTTTTAGCCATAATTCCCTCTAATTTAAATTATTGGGTAATTTTTAATCTTCCGCGGTTTTCTTTGGTGACTCGACCAATGATCGGTGCAGCTAATTTATATTTCTTCCTAAACGTGTTAAGTTTATTGGGTGATAAGACAATTGCCAATCCACCCGATGTTTCTGCCCCGAACACAAGCATTGATAGAGTCTCATCTACTCCATCTTTTATAACCCGATTGCCAAACGACCCCATATTCATTGATATGCCCGGTTCAACAATCCCTGATTTTAAAATATCCAAGGCGCCTTTATGCATCGGAATTTTGGATAATGATATTTCAATGCCAACTTTACTTGCTTCTGCCATTTCGACCAGATGACCAACCAATCCATAACCGGTAATATCAGTTGCTGAATGCGTTAGACCTTGCATTGCAATCGACGCGGCTTTATTCAAAGTCGACATTGATTTGATGGCTGGCTTAATATCAATGCCTTTACCAAGGATATGCGCTTGAATAATCGTTCCAACTCCGATTGGTTTGGTTAAAATAATTACATCGCCAGTTTTAGCACTGGCATTTGTAATAATCTTTTTTGGGTTAATATAGCCGATAACCGAAAGTCCATATTTTATCTCGTCTGAAACAAAGGTATGACCGCCACAGATTGTTACGCCCGCTTCTTGTGCTTTGTCTTGCGCACCTTTAAGCATTTCGCCAAGCATCTTAGGTTCGCCCTTACCAGGAAAACCGACAACATTTAATGCAAGCTTCGGCTCACCACCCATCGCATAAACATCGGAAATGCTATTGGCGGCGGCAATCATTCCAAATGTATACGGGTCATCAACAATTGGCGCAAAAACATCAACCGTATAAACCAAAGCAAGTTTGTCAGTCAGTTTATAAACACCAGCATCATCGGCCGTATTTATCCCTACTAACAAGTTTTTATCCTTTATTTTCGGTAATATCGCTAATGCCTGTGCTAACTGCGCGGCGGAGAATTTAGACGCTCAACCCGCACACTTAACAAAAGCCAACAACCCTTTATTCAATTTATCGTCGGTCATTGATGAATTATATTCAGAGTTATAAATAAGTCAATTAATTGATTTTTATAATAACCGCCGAGTCTCGAAGGATAAAGCGCAAAGTTTTTTGTGCATTGCATTTTCTTTTTCCTGTATTTATAATTAAATTAGTATGTTCGATTTTACCAAATACCGCAAATTATTTAAAGCAACCGAGAAATACATTTATTTTAATCACGCCTCGACTGGTCCATTACCAACTACTGCAGTCACCGCAATCTCTGATTTAGCGGTTCGATACTCAGAACAAGGGACAATTGAATGGCAAGAATACGAAGCGTTATCTAATTCAACTCGTGCCTTAGCAGCAAAATTAGTCAATTGCTCACCTGATGAGATTTGCTTTGTTCAAAATACGAGTCAGGGTATTATCTACGCCATCGGCTCGATTCCATTTGAAAAAGACGATAATGTCGTGTTAATGCAAGATGCGTTTCCGACCAATTCTGCTCCGTTCCATTATCTTTTGCCTGATATAGAAAAACGAAACATAACAAGTAATGAACTGCTCGATAATCCCCATAATATTCTTACTAAAATTGATAATCGCACCAGAGCAATTTCATTAGATTGGGTCAATTTCTTAAATGGTATAAGAATTGATTTACACGAAATTTCGCAAATATGCGAGGACCGAGGAATTTATTTTATTGTTGATGGCATGCAAGGTTGTGGCGCGATGCAGCTTGACTTAAAGAAAATCAAAGTCGATTTCTTTTCTTCGGCTGCGCCAAAATGGCTATTGGGCCCGCACGGTATTGGCATCTTTTATGTGAATAAAAATATATTAGGTAAGCTCAAGCCGTTTAATTTAGGCTGGCTCAGTGCGGATTGGGATGACTTTTACGATATACTTGCCCCTCGAAAATTAAAGACCGCCGTCGCAAGATTTGAAGAAGGCACCAAGAATTATTTAGGAATAGTCGGTTTTCAAGAGAGTTTAAAAATATTTGATGAAATCGGGATGGATAAAATCGAGTCGCAGATTCTGGATTTAACCGACTACCTGATAAAGAAAATTAATAATCCGAAATTTGAGATTGTCACGCCCTTTGAAAGAGAAGGCCGGGCAGGAATTGTCAGTTTTAGAAAGAAAGATGTAGATAATATGGAGTTATTTATGAAGTTAAAACAAAATAATATTACCTGTTCATTGCGTGAAAATTATCTACGCATCTCCCCTCATTTTTATAATACTATCCAAGAACTCGATAAACTTCTCGAACTAGTTTGAGGGGTCGCACCCCCCCCAGTTTCTGGTGTAATAAAAATAAAGCCCAGCACTTTTTAGATGCTGGGCTATTATGGTTATAAACTAATTATTTATGTTTGTGCGTGCCTCCACCGCCAAACATAATATTCATCATCACGAACGGTCCGTTGAGATTCAAGGTCGGTCCATGAATTTTACCAAAATCTTCCATTATCCAAGAGTTTTTCATCGGTGTCCACATATAACCGCCCTTTAGGCTCAAGCCAGCAAAGCCGATTGGAATATCAATTGCTAAACCGGGAAACATTGAAAATCCACCAGTCGTCACTTTGGCAACACCGCCGGGATAGTTTAGTACATTATCAAGATTAACGGGGTTATAGAGTAACGAAGTTATCTTCATAGTTAAGCCGCTGCCACCGATGCCGATAATTGGGGTAAGCATGAAATGTTTAGCGTTTACGATATTATAACCCATCTCAAAGAATCCGGCGCCATAACTGACTTCGACATCTAATGTGTCATTACTGACGGTCTGGGTGCCACCAAAACCAAATCCGCCGATGCGTATTCTGCCTGGTTGTCCCCAACCACCGCCACCAAAGATAAATTGTTGTTTTTCTATTAAGTCCATACCGTGTTGAGCAAAGAGTGTGTTCAAATCGTCATATTTAAAGAACGTAAAGCCCGGACCAAAATAACCGGCACCAGCACCTTCGCCTCGCATTTTCATTCTCATCTGCATACTTGGCATGGTTGATTGTGTTGGAGCAGGAACTTCACCTAATGTAATATCCATCATCTTTTCGGTGCTGCCTGATAAGATTTTGAAATGAGCAACATCACCCAGCTTGGTATTTTGTAAAACATCAATTAACTCAGCTGGGGTTGTTACTGCGGTGCCGTTGATTTCGGTAATTACATCATTTTCTTTTATACCCGCTTTTTCAGCAGGGCTATTCGGCACGACCCTTTGAACCACTAGCTTGCCGTCTTCTTCGGCAGTTACGACACCTAAAAACCCGCGCGTTTCTTTAGCTGGCATTACTATAAATTGTTTTTCAATCTCTTTTGTCATCGGCATTTCTTTTTCCATCATCATTGTACCTTTTCCTGTCATCATCGGGCATTTATCCATCATTGGACAACAAGGTGGTGGCGGCATTATTGAGCCATATTCCGGACAAGTCATTTCGCCCATTGGCATCATCATCTCTTTTTCTGTTTTATAAGTCTTCCCTTCGGGCGAAACCGTTGCGGTTATTTTTGTAGACATTTTCGGCGCTTCACCTAATTTAACTTCTAAGGTCTTTACTTTGTCGGCTGATTTTATTTTGACCTCGACCATATCTTCAGGTTTGGTTTTGGATAATACCCCGATCAGTTCTTCCTGAGTTTTGACTTTCGTGCCTTTGATTTCGGTAATGACATCGCCTTTGGCAATGCCAGCTTTTTCAGCCGGACTGTTCGATACGACCTTTTCAACTACAACGCCCTCATCTTTATTTATAGCCTGCACACCCAAAAAACCACGTGTTTCGTTCGGTGAAAGAACAATGATTTTCTTTTCGACGATTTTTTTCTCGCCACTACAATCATCGCACTTACCGGTTTGTAACAACTGGCAACTTTCCGGGTTTGCCTTGCATTTGTCGCACGGCTCTTGCTGGGCATAGATCGGCGCGATTATCGCGCTGATAACAAATAGCGCAACAAGTATTTTAGTTAATCTTGTCATCTTGTCTCCTTTCTTACAAAACTAAAAAGCCGCAGAAAACGAGGTAACGTTCGAAACATTGTTCGGTTCGTTCTAATCTCTCCGAATCTCTGCGGCGTTTTTTTATCATATCTTCTATTCATTATTTTATACGAATGTTTTACTAAAAAGTTTCACTCGATTTAATCACTGAGAAAATTTACCGCGAAATGCGAAGCATAGGCGAAGTGAAACGAGCCCAGACACGAAAAAATCATTTCGTGCATGGATGTCGCTACGCTCCATCGACCCTTCGGGTAGCGTGGCATTCGTGGTTAAGTTCTTTAATCCGTGGTTTCATTGTCTTTTCTCTTTCAGATTTTCGATATCTTGAAACATCTGCAAGGTTTCTTCGGCATCTTTTTTATCCAAGAGATGAATCGCAAATCCCGCATGTACGATAACATAATCACCAACCTTAGCACCGGGGACAAGCATAAGATTTGCCTCCCTTTGAACGCCCGACACATCAATAACACAAGTGTCGCCTTTTTTAGATGCGATTTTAGCCGGAATTGCTAAACACATTCGTCGCTACGCTCCTTCTCGATTTGAAGATTCGAAGATTGCCGATTAGAAAATTCAATCTTAAAATCTTACTATCTTTCAATCTTTTAATCTTCCAATATTTCAATCTATTAGTCTCCTTTTATCGGTGAATAATAAAATACTCGGTCTTTGATATTAACGCCGAGTTTATGGGCAACAACCGGACACTTTGCCATTAGAATCAAGAAGCAATCGCGTTCTATATCAACCAATGATTCAAAATTGGCGTGCCCTTTGGCAATTATGATGTCGGCGGACTCGAACGCATCATTAAACTCTGCGGAAACAGAAGCGAAATCAACGCCCAGATAGCGATGCCGCTTATCATTTACGGTAATAATCTTGCCAAACGTATCTAATCCCGCGGAGATTGCATCTTCTTTCATCGCATCGTTTAAAATCGCTCTCGCTTTAACCGCCATTGTAATCTCGGGCCCTTTTAACCGTTCAATCAGAAGTTTATCCAAAAAAATCTCACCACTATTGTCTAATATATAAAGAATCCGCTCGGCTCGGCGAAATTTTTCTTTAAAGATTTTATAATCATCTTTTACTAATGGCTGGTTAACCCCGCCCCAATTTTTAATTTGTTTCGTGTTGGAACTACTGGTTTTATTGTCAGTCTCAACAGTGCTGGAAATAGGGGCGGGGTTAACCATCGCATTAATCTCGTCAAGGTATGGGACTTTGGGATTATGACTCATATATATCTCGGTCGGTCCGACATCGATAATATTTCCCATAGCAGCAAATTTGATTGCGGTATGAATTGGTTCTTGCGTTTTGGAGATTTGATTGCGGACAAGATTATAAATGTTTTTACCAATTTCGTTCTGTTGCTTTTTAATCGCTTGGTACGGGTCGTCGGTATTTAATAGCTCGTAGACTTTGGCAAGAACTTGGGAAGTAAATTTACTCGGCGGGTCATCTAAGGTCAGCTGGGATGCCGTATCTAATGCATGCCGGCGAATTTTTGATAATGTCTCCGTGGTTTTTTCCGAATCTTTATCATTGGGACGCAATGCTAATACTAACCGTTCACACTGCTTAATGACACATGGAACGCACTGTGGTTCTGAGTTCATAATTATCTATTATACACTAAAATTTTTGAAATTAAAATAGAAAAATATACCCCGCACCTATTGTTAGGTTGAGCGGAGATATGCTTAAATGCTTTAGTTCTTCTTCTATACCCCTTGACAATAGGCGCGGGGTATACCCTTTATATTTTTTACTAATCCGCCAAACCGCCCTTGAGTTGGTCAAGCGCCAACCGCTTTGCAAAAAGATAAACCACAGAGACACAAAGTCGCGGAGTTAACTATAAGGAAGCCAGGAAAGACAGGGAAATTCTTTTCTTGAATTCTTGGTTTCCTTATAATTTTTATCTCTGTGGTATTTCATTTGAGTTATTTATGTTTGGGGTGTGTCGGCGGGTTTTTCTGCGCTTGAAAAACTCTCTTCTTTAACTTCTAATTCTAACAGATTCCGGTCGTCCTTCTTTTTCACAATCGTCAAATAGGCACAAGTGGCGCCCGTGAACCAAACCGTGGTACCATATGAAACTACGAAGAGAATTATTATGTGATAGCCAATCGCAACGAGTATCGACGCAACCAGTATCGCAATATTAATGTGCTCGAATTGTGGTGGTGCAATTAATGACGCTCCGCCCATCCAGGTTAACGCTTTATCGCCAAGAAATGCCCATGGTTCGGGGCACCAATAAGGAATCGTAAACTTAAAAGTTGATGCAGCGTTATATAGAATATCAACCAATTTCCCGCCCATAATCACGGATAGGATATTGGCTCCAATATATACTGACGCTCTTGTAATCAGTCCCATCGCGATCATCCCGATACGTGATAGTACGCCTACGATTACCGTGTACCAAATTAACCGTGCCGGCTGGTCATTTATCATAGTAAAGACCTCAAATAATGTATCAAAAGTATCGTTGCCGGTTGTCGCAACAATTGACGGTCCATATAGTATTGCAAAGATTAAGATGATTACGAGATATACTATAAATAATGATGCCCCAAATGCCGGGATTATCATTAATCCAGTAAATATCTCGCCAAAGTACGGTATCGCGCCAAGCAATGATAAGATTAATCCAGCAATGACTATTGATGCGATGAATAGTATCACCATTACCGGACTTAATAATATTGACTTTACCTGTCCGGTCGCGAATTTAAACGCCTTGGTCATCTGATAAAAATCATCGCCTTTTAATTGCTCATAGGTCACTTTTGATATCGCGGTACCGGTTACCAATATCATACACAATGCGTAGGTAGCTCCGATTATCCATATCAGCCAGCCAAACCAAGGTAGTGCTTCAGGTATCGGAAATAACCGATAGGCATCCCAAATCTCGGCGTGTGTCCATCCCGCTGATAAATATGCGGCGTATGAAAAGATTACATAGCCAACCATCGCAAGGATATATCCCCATATCATCATCGCAAGTTTTTTGGCAGAAAAACCTAATCGCAAGGCACGAAATACATCCTTGTAATTAAAATGTAACTGTATCATTTGACCTCCTACTTTTCTATTTTTATATTATTGGTATTTAATTGAAAAACCGCTCTTATATAATCCAGGCAAACTATATTAAACATCATATCAGAATATTTATAAAATTACTTTCTGTCAAGCTTTATTTTTTGCCCCGCCCCTCCCGATATTGTCTAATTCCAACTTATCTGTTTGTTTTCAGGGAAGGGCGGAGTTCATTTTATTGTTGACATTATTTACAATTCGTTTTAGAATTTTTGATGATTAAAAAACCTGCACATAATCAGAAAATCGTTATTGCAATTGGTGGAAATTCACTAATCAAAAATGGAAAACAAGCAGCGGGTTTTCAAGAACAAATGGAAACCGTCCAAGAAACAGTAGAAAATATCGCCGATATCGTTGAAATGGGTTACAAAGTAGTTATTAGCCATGGTAATGGACCGCAGGTCGGTGATATTTTGATTCGGTCGTATTTAACCAGAAACCAATTATCCGAAATCCCCTTAGATTTAGCTAATGCAATTACGCAGAGCGAAATCGGTTATATAATTCAGCAAAGTTTAAAGAATCAATTACTCAAGCGAAAGTTTAAATTTGATGTTGTTACCGTAGTTACACAAGTGGTCGTAGATAAAAATGACCCGGGGTTTACCAATTATACCAAACCTGTTGGCCCTTTCTATTCTAAGAAAGAAGCATTCGCTCTTCAAAATGAGCGGAAATGGGTTATGAAGGAAGACGCCGGTCGCGGCTACCGTCGATTAATCAGCTCGCCCGAACCAAAAGAAATTGTCGAGATTGAAACAATCCGAAACTTATTACGCACTTGTACCATTGTAATTGCTGGCGGGGGCGGCGGAATTCCGGTGTTTCGTAATAACAATAATCACTTAGTTCCAACTGCCGCAGTAATTGATAAAGACTTAACTTCTTCGCTTTTAGCTGACCTTATCGATGCTCGTATTCTATTAATATCAACTAGCATTGACCATGCATATTTAAATTTCAATAAACCTAACCAGAAATCAATTACTCAAATGACTCTACAAGAAGCCCAGAAGTATCTTAGTCAAGACCATTTTGGTTCCGGTAGCATGGAGCCAAAAATCAAAGCCGGAATAAAATTTATAAGAAACAATAAACAGCGTCAAGTAATAATCACTGACCCGAAAAATTTAGCCAACTCAATAAATAATAAAAAAATTGGGACAAGAATTATACCGTGAGGCATAAATCTACTCGCCCTATTTTTAGTATTTTTATAATCATATTATTTATTATGCCTGTTATTATTTACGGCAAGATATTGATTCCAATGGACTTAACGCAAACAGACCACCTTATGGCTTATGGAATTGCTTATTCTGCTTTGCAAGCCAATCTCAAGGTCGAGTGGTTATTAAATTACCGTGGCGGGTCGTTCTTTATGAATGAAGAACTCGAGATTTTGAAATTGTGTCAGATTCGAGGAGTAAGATATGAACTAGTCAATTCTGTCCAAGAAATCGAGATTAGAAAAACGATTGAGCATGAGAACATGGACGCGATTATGCTAGAGAAAGCACCAAAAATTGCGGTTTATGTTCCTCGTAATATTGAACCGTGGGATGACGCAGTTAGATTAGCACTTGATTATGCGAAAATACCTTATACTTGCTTATGGGATAAAGAAGTTTTAGCGGGCAAAATTTCAAAGTATGATTGGCTCCACCTTCACCACGAGGATTTTACTGGTCAATATGGTAAATTTGCCGCACAATATTTTAACACGGCATGGTATCAGCAGGAAGTCGCCAATAATCAATTAATGGCTAAAGAATTGGGATTTAATAAAGTATCTAAATTAAAGCTGGCGGTAATTAAAGAGATAAAACATTATGTTGAATCGGGCGGCATGATTTTCGCAATGTGCTCGGCGACTGATACGCCCGATATCGCATTAGCCGTTGATGCAACTGATATCGTTCCGACCGAATTTGACGGCGATCCGGTTGACCCTAATTGTCTAAAAAAACTTAACTATACTAATTGTTTGGCTTTTGAAAACTTTACACCTATTCTTGACCCTGTTGTATATGAACATTCAGACATCGATGTATATATGGAAGCAAATGAACGTGGTCCAAATGTCTATTTTTCGTTATTTGACTTCTCGGCTAAATATGACCCAGTTCCAACTATGTTAGTACAAGACCATGTTGCATTAGTCAAAGAGTTTTTAGGTCAGAACTGCGGATTCCGACGCGACAAGATTAAAAAGAACGTGTTGATTTTAGGTGAAGTATCTGGCACCGAAGAAGTTAAATATATTCATGGTAAATGCGGTAAGGGTGTTTATACCTTTTTGGGTGGTCACGACCCTGAGGATTTTGCACATCGTATCGGTGACCCACCGACAAATCTTGAACTTCATAAAAACTCCCCTGGATATCGATTAATTCTTAATAATGTGCTATTCCCGGCCGCTGAGAAAAAACCACTAAAAACCTAATAGTCATTTGCAAATGGCTAATATTCAAAAAATCAAAACCGATTCAATTTTAGTTAAAGGCAGAGTCCAAGGTATTGGATTTAGACCATTTATCTATCGGAAAGCCAAAAAATTAAATATAGTCGGTCATGTTAAAAATACAAAGCATGGCGTTCTAATCGTTTGTCAGGGTAAAAACTCTCATAAGCTGGTCGAAATATTAAAATATACGCCTCCCCCATTGTCTCAAATCACCGGAATTACCGTTATTCAAAGTGTTTCTAAACCTTTTAAGGATTTTGCTATAATGAAGAGCTTAAAAAATAGTGAACTTTCTGATGTTGTCCAAATAATGCCTGACATAGCAGTCTGTTCAGAATGTATTTCTGACTTTGATAATCCTAGGAATCGCCGATATTTTTACCCGTTCACTAATTGTACCCAATGTGGCCCAAGATATTCGATTATATATAATCTACCGTATGATCGACCAAGAACTACAATGAATTCTTTTAAAATGTGTAGGAAATGCACTCTTGAGTATGCTGATCCTTTAAACCGTAGGTTTCATGCCCAACCCAATGCTTGTCCAGTTTGTGGTCCTTGGCCGACTTTAACCGGTGTAAATAATGCAAATGCTCCGTTGCTTCGGACTGATAGTCGGAATATTTTAGAAAAAGCAGTAAAATTACTAAAAAATGGCAAGATATTGGCGATTAGAAGTATTGGTGGTTTCCTTTTAGCTTGCGATGCGCGAAACGACCTGGTGGTAAAAAGACTTAGAATGCGCAAAAAACGCCCTGCAAAACCTTTTGCTATAATGTGCAAAGATCTAAAAACAGTAAAAAAACTATGTTATATAAATAGAGAAGAGGCTAAAATTCTCAAATCCTTAGTCTCCCCGATCGTACTATTGCGGAAAAAAGAATCAAGTGCCGATATTTCTTATTGGATAGCGCCTAAAAATGGTTATTGGGGGGTAATGTTGCCCTATACGCCATTACATAAATTACTATTTAGCCCCGCCCTTCCCATAAAGCAAACAGATAAGTTAGGATTAAGTGACATTAGGAAAGGCGGGGTTGACTCCGCATATGCAATGAATGTTTCACGTGAAACATTTCAGTCTTTAGATACACTTGTAATGACCAGCGCCAACCCTAAAAATGCACCTATTGTGGCCAATTCCGATGAAATTAAGACAAAACTTAAGAATATTGCCGATTTTATCTTAGACCATAATCGACCGATTGAATCCCGTTGCGATGATTCGATTGTTTTAAATTATAAAGGTCCGGTGTTAATAAGACGCTCGAGGGGATATGTGCCCGGGCCAATCTTCCTTAAAAATGCAAAATTAAAACCTGTTTTAGCTTTTGGCTCTGATTTCAAGAGCCATTTTGCCATAGGTCGAGATGATAAGATCTATTTAAGTCCATATATAGGTGACTTATCTTCCGAAGATAGTATTGACTTCTTTTTTGAAATGCTTGAAAAGTATCAAAGATGGTTTGGGATTAAACCTGAAATAATCGCTTGTGACGAACATCCTGATTACATATCACGTAGCATCGCTGTAGACTATGCTTTCAAACATCGTCTGCCAATAATTAGTGTTCAGCATCATTTTGCTCATTTGGCGGGTGTAATGGCTGAATATGACATAAAAAGTCGGGTAATTGGAATTGGTTATGATGGTACTGGTTATGGAACGGATGGCAATATTTGGGGTAGCGAAATAATGGTTTTGGATTATTCGGGCTTTGAGCGGGTTAGCCATCTAAAATACGTTCCTTTAACCGGGGGAGATGCAATAATAACAAATCCCCGATTATTAGCAAAAACTTACTTAAAACCACCCGGTACATATAAGGGTTTGTTAACCTCAAGTATGGGGCGGTTATTCGATGCGGTTTCTTCGGTTTTAGGATTGTGCCATTATCAGACATTTGAAGGTGAGGCGCCAATTGCGTTAGAAGCAGAGGCAATGAAAGCCGCTCCGTTAGATAAGCAGAAAAAATTATCTAAGTTGGTGAATAATCAGAAAATTTTACCTGGCGGGGTCGATCCAAAATCAATCTTAGAAGAAATTATGACTCTAAAGAAGCAAAATGTCGGTATTCCTGAAATTGCTTTACATTTCCACCATCGAATTATTGATGATACTCTAGATGTGGTCAAACAAGTTAGTAAAAAGAGAAAAATTAAAACCGTCTGTCTTTCTGGCGGCGTGTTTCAGAATCGAATAATTCTTAATGGCATTTATTCTAATTTAGGACGTGCCGGATTTAAAGTTTGTATCAATCGCAAGGTCCCAATCAATGATGGTGGGATTGCTTTTGGACAAGCCGTCGTCGCCGCCGGGCTTTCTAAAAAGAGTGACCACGAATAACGCGTAGAAAATATTTTTATAAGGAGACCACTATTTGATTACAGATTAGAAAATTTTAAGATTAAAAGGTTTAATCTTGCAATCTGTAATCTTTGAATCTTCGAATCGAATTTCCGAGCTATGCGTGGCATTAGTATAAAAAATAATTCACAAAATATATTAAATTAGAAATGTTTTACTTGACAAGCTCTCTGTTTTCATTTAGTCTTATCAAGAGCATTCGCTAACATTTGTATATTTGATAACCCCATTAGATATGAAATTGTCTAACGGGGCTGTCAGAAAAAAGCGGTGTTAGATTTCTTTGAAATGTGGAAAATGTTTAAATGTGTTGGTAAGTTTTTATTTTTCAGCGTTTTAAATAAATAGTGCTTGTTGAAAACTTTGTGGATAACTTGTAGTGAAAAAATAATAATGTCTAAGGATAGGGATGGAAAAGACTAAAGAAAAAACTTGGTCGGATATATTTGCTGGACTTTCCGAAGTATTAAATAAAGATGCAATTTCAACCTGGTTTGAACCGCTCGTACCAATTTCGTTGACGGATAGCACTTTGGTTCTTGGTGCGCCTAATAATTTTTTCATCGAATGGATATCTGAGTACTATTCGAACCCTTTGATGCGTATCTTATCAAAACCAGAATTTGATGGACTGAAAATTGACTTTAAGGTCGTTGATAATGGTGATTATGTTGAAGAAGAGGTGTCCGAGCCAACTGTAATAAAGACACCCCAGGTAATACCAAATGGTCATGGTCCATTAGATGGTTCTCGATTGCTGCCAAGATATAATTTTGATAATTTTATTATTGGGGAATCGAATCGATTCCCCTACGCTGCGGCAAAAGCAGTTGCCGATGCACCGGCTCAAGTTTATAATCCGTTATTTATTTATGGTGGCGTCGGACTCGGTAAAACTCATCTGCTGCACGCAATCGGAAATTATGTTAAAAAGACACAACCTAAATTAAAAATCTACTACACCCCCGCCGAACAACTATTCTTAGACCTAATCCAATCTATCCAGGACCGCAATTCGATGCTGTTTAACAATAAATACCGCAGTTTAGATTTGCTATTACTCGATGATATTCATTATCTTAAAGGAAAAGAGCGGTTACAGGAAGATGTGTTTCATTTGTTTAATCATTTACAGAATATGGGCAAGCAGATTATCTTTACTTCGGACCGACCACCTAAAGAGATACCGACTTTAGAGGAGCGTTTAGTTTCTCGGTTATTGTCCGGATTGGTTTGTGATTTAAAACCACCGGACATTGAAACTCGCATCGCTATTTTGAATAACAAAGCAAAAATGGATGGGATTAATGTTGCGACTGAGATTATCTATTTCATTGCCGAAAACATTAAGACTAACATTCGAGAATTAGAAGGGGCACTAATTCGTGTGTCGGGTTATGCATCATTAACTAATTCGCCGTTAACGGTCGAAACTTGTCAACAAGTTTTATCTGACCTGCAAATTAACAAAGAGCCGCCTAGGCCAATAAAAATTATCGAAACCGTTGCAAATTATTATAACGTCACATTAGAACAGATTCAATCTAAAGACCGAACCGCTAATCTGGTTCAATCACGACAGATTGCCATGTATCTTTTAAGAGCTTTTGGTGGGATGTCATTAAAAGAAATCGGTGCATATTTTGGTGGCAAAGACCATTCAACGGTTATCCACTCCATTGAAAAAATTACTATTCTAAAGAAAGACGATTCAAATTTAAGTCAGGATATCCATAAAATTACAATGTTGATAAATGGTGGATAACTCGTGGAAAATGTGTAGATTGTTGATACATAATTGGGTGTAATCCACGTCGTCCGTGTAATCTGTAACTAAATCTCCTTATTTATCCACAGTTAAAAATATTTCTGACAATCATTGTTGAACAGTTGGTACTACAAAACAAATCCTTTATTTCAATTATGCAAGTTTTCCACAGATATAATAATATTATTAAATATATATATAATATTATTATATATCTTGACAATCGGAAAAATTTGATTTATTGTAAATAAAATTTATAATTCAAGATGAATGTATTAAAAACCGAAGAGCGAATAATTGATGTTAACTTAAACCGACTTACTGAAGGGCTAAGAGTTTTAGAAGATATAGTACGATTTAAGTATGAAAATAAAACATCATTATATCAGATAAGAAGTTTAAAACGACAAATCTGGCAGAACTTAGGGGAGATGAGAGAGAAACTTATCGCGTCAAGAAGAAGCAAAGAAGATATTGGTCGAGGTACTGGATTCGATAAAAACCGGCGAACAAATCTTCTTGATGTTATTATTGCTAATCTAAAACGGACGCAAGAGTCAGCGCGGGTTTTAGAAGAATTGTTTAAGATATCAAACCCGAAAACCTCGGGGTTCTTTAAAAAGCTACGATTCATTCTTTACGATTTAGAAAAAGACCTGTCAAAGCAAATATTCAAAAAGGTTAATACGAAACTTTATGTTATAATCGACATTGAAACATTAGGTAGGAAACACCTTGCCGAAATAACCAAGAATTGTATAGTGGGTGGTGCAACAATGATTCAATTGCGCGAACCAAAAGACGTTTTAACGCGTCAATGGTTGCTTGATGCGATTAAAATTAAGAAAGCAATAGCAGACGCAAAAACTAAATTAATTATTAATGATAGAATTGACATAGTATTAGCAGCTGATGCGAATGGTGTTCATCTTGGCAAATATGATATGCCGTTAACTTATGCACGAAAGCTGTTAGGTGATGAGAAAATTATCGGAGTTACAACAAGGAATTTAGGTCAGGCACGAAAAGCTGAGAGATATGGTGCGGATTATGTTAGTGTCGGCTCAATATTTCCTTCGCCAACCAAAACGACAGCACCAGTTGTCGGCATAGACCGACTAAAAGAAATTGTTAAAGGAGTAAAAATTCCAGTTGTAGCAATTGGTGGCATTAACCAAATAAAAGCCAAACAATTATATAAACTTGGAGTTGATGGTGTCGCGGTTGTGTCAGCAGTTTTTAAAGAGGCAGACCAGAACCACAAAGATTTTGATAAGAAAATCGTTAAGAATCTAAAGAAATTTCAATAAGAAGCAACTATTCCCGACCTGTCGTTAGGATGGGTTTCATACACCCAAAATGTTACTGATCAGTAACATAATTTTCGAGGCAAAATTTCACCTAACTTATTGATTATTTTAAGATTATCCCAAATTTATCCTAAGATAGAGGAGGCATCCCATCCATATAGGACAGTTCATAGTGCTGAGGTAAAAGGAACTTTCAGTTGGTGTTTAATTTGGGGTTTTAGGACAAGATATAATTCGGTTAATAGGACAACGTCTAATTGATTATCTAATTGAAGATATATTTGAGAATCTAACTGAAATTATATCCAGGATAATATCACAGGATATAACAGGGACATATTCAGAATATAAAACAGATTATAAAGCAGGCAAGCAAAGGGTTTTGCGGGAAAAATTAAATATTAATTGGTTTTTATTGTCCTGATAAATACGTACAAATATTTAATAAACGTAGTTACGATTAATATAGTAACAGTTATTAGTAAAACGTTTCTTATCAGGTGGGAGTGGCTGAAATCTAAAAGATAAGTTACCATTAGAACCGCAAAGAAAAAACCTGCGACCTTGCCTAAAATATTTGACGAATATACGATGCATCTTTTTTGAATTGCCAAGGTGCTCCCGATTACGATTAATATGTCTCGTAGAATAACCGCACCGGCAATCCAGTAGGGCAAGTCTCTTATTATCACTAAAAAGATCAGAATTGTTCCTACCCAGATTTTATCAACAAAGTGGTCTAAAACTTTGCCAATATTTGTTACCTGATTGGTCTTGCGAGCAATATAACCATCAAGAGCATCGGTTATCCACGAGATTATCATAAAAACCAAAGCAATAATCGTCTGCTTGGTTGCGATAAAGAATAAAATTAATGGTAAAAGGACAAGCCGTGAAATACTAAGAAAATTGGGGAGATTTAGCGCCTTGCCCATCTCGATTTTATTCTGATTATTCATTGAATGCGAATGACCCGAATGGTTCGAATATGTTATAATTCGCGGAATTCGCTGTCATTTGGTTAATTCGTCTATTTACGCTTCGCGTTCTGCCCATTTCATCTTGGTGCGGAGAATCTCATAATAGGATTTATCTTTGGGCGCGATTAAACGAATTGAATAGTCTGCTTTTGAAAATATAACCTTTTTACCACATTTTAGTTCTCTACGTTCCTGCCCATCAATACTGAGACTGGCAATTTTCCCCCGCCCCACCAACTCTAAAGTTATAGTTTCGGTTGGTGGAACAATTAACGGTCTACCGGAAAGAACATGAGGCGAGAGCGGCGTGATTAATATCGCATCCATCGTTGGAAACACAATTGGACCACCCGCCGCCAATGAATAAGCAGTTGAACCGGTCGGCGTAGCAACTACAACGCCGTCGGCAACAAGCTTACAGATAAAATTATGGTCTGTTGAAAGAATAATTTCAATCACCCGACAATCCGGACCCATATTGATTGCGCAATCGTTTAAAGCAAAAAACTTTTCTTTTTTATACAAGACCGCGAGCACCACCCGCTCTTCTTCCCGGCAATTTTTATTTAGGAAATCTGCGACCGCTTGCTTGGCTTGATTTGCCGAGAACATCGTCAGAAAGCCCAAGCCGCCAAGATTGATGCCCATAATCGGAATTCCTTTTTGCCCGACCATTCGTGCCGCACGAAGCATCGTGCCGTCTCCACCCAAAGCAATTATCAAGTCAGATGAGTTAATAATCATTTTCTCGACCGCGGAATACTTGGTATGTTTTATCGCTTCGGCAGCCGATTTTTCTAATAATGGTGTGATTTTATTCTTTACCAGAAATTCAACAAGTTCGGTAACAACCTTTTTCGCTAAAGGCTTTTCTGGGTTAGCGATTATACCTATTTTCATATTACACCTCTTTGTCACGAATAAACCCCGCACTTAACAAAGTAGCTAATAGCCATTTGCCAATAGCCATTAACAAAGATAGGTGCGGGGCAAATTCGAATATTTTATTCGTATTTAATAAATACATATCTTATAGATCCCTGATTGTCTTTTTCAAACTCTGCCCAGGGCACTTTTGTTTTTATTAATTCGGCTTGTCTTGGGTCAATCTCTAACGCTAATAGCCCAGCTGGACTTAACCACTCATTGGTTTCTTTAATAATTCTATCGATAATCTCAAAACCGTTCTTCCCACCACCCAAAGCTTGATGCGGCTCATAATTTTTCACAGTCGGGTTTAAGTTGTCTATTTCATCTTCGGGGATGTAGGGCGGATTAGAAATGATTAGGTCAAACTGTTGATTATGAATATTAGAGAACAAATCGGTTTGGAGTAATTTAATGCTATCAGCAAAATTACATTTTATAATATTAACCCGAGCGACTTCTAACGCACCCACTGAAATATCTGTCGCGACAACTTTAGCTCGCGGAAATAAATCAGCCAGCGCAATCGCAATTGCACCCGAACCAGTGCCGACATCAAGAATAGCGATTGATTCAGAACTGCGAGCCCTAAGTCTATCCGCGGTCTTCATGACCAAATCTTCGGTTTCAAATCTTGGTATCATTACCCGCTTATCGACATAAAGCTCATACGAAAGAAAATATGCTTTATGTATAAGATACTGAACCGGCATATCGGGGTTTTTTATTGACAAAAATTCCTGGAATTCGTTTATTGTTTTCTGTAAAACCGGTGTTTTATCCATATATATTTCAAGGCGAGTTTTATTGGTTATCCCTTGAACGAAGAATTCAGCCGCTCCTTCGCTTGTAAAAGAATTTTTAGCCAGATCGAGCAGTGATTGCAAAGTCATCTTATTGTATCTTGAGTGCTTCAGCGATTTCGGCAATTTCTAATGGATATATAATCGAATCGAGATCGCCCCCTATTATCTCAGACAAGTTATGGACCGAGAGTGAAATTCGGTGGTCGGTAATACGATTTTGCGGATAGTTATAGGTTCTAATCTTTTCGGCTCGGTCACCAGTTCCGATCTGACTACGCCTCTGGTCGCCGAGCTTTTTCTGTTCTTTGGCTTTTTTAATCTCAAGGATACGGGCGCGGAGAATCTTCATTGCCCTTACCTTGTTTTTTAACTGACTCCGTTCATCTTGGCACGACACAATAACGCCAGTTGGGATGTGGGTAATTCTAACTGCCGAATCTGTAACATTAACATGTTGACCACCATGCCCGCCCGCCCGAAACACATCAATCTTTAAGTCTTGAGGGTCGATTTTTAACTCGATTTCAGTTGGTTCGGGCAAAACCGCTACCGTCACGGTTGAAGTGTGTAACCGTCCAGATGCTTCCGTCACCGGTACTCGCTGTACTCGGTGCACACCGCTTTCAAACCGAAAATAACGGAACGTTGAGTTACCTTCGACTGAGAAGATAATTTCTTTAAGTCCACTTAAATCGCTTGGTCGAGACGACAGCACTTCGTATTTAAGCTTTTTCTTTTCGATATATTTTGTGTACATTCGAAACAGGTCAGCCGCGAAAATTGCCGATTCTTCACCACCAGCAGCTGCCCGGATTTCCACAATGCAAGCACTTTCCCAGGAAGGATCTTTTGGTACTAGGTAATAGAGAATCGAACGTTGTAGCTCTTCTCGTTGTTTTTCTAACTTTGCCAACTCATGTTCGGCTATCTCGCGCAGCTCGTCGTCTTCAGTATTTTTAAGCTCTTTGGTTTCTCGAATCGCCTTTTCGGTTGCTTTGTATGCTTCGAATGCTTGAATCATCGAAGCGATGTCTTTGTACTCTTTACTTAAACTTTGGGTTTGGCTCGAATCCGACAAGATCTTTGGGTCAGCGAGCATTTTTTCCATCTCGCCCCGACGACTAATAAATGGTATAAGTCGTTTCTCTAACTCTTCAATCGAATTAAAAATCACAAATTCCATCATTTAATTTTACTTGCGAAATCCGTTACTTTATCAATAAACTGGTCTTGTTTAACTTCTTTTGTGGATAGACCTAATGTGGCAATCGGTGTTTTGCCACAGAATTTCTCTAATTCGTTTAAGAGTTTTTCGAATGCCGAACCACCGCAGGTAATAAAAAACGCCACCTTCTTAATCTTATCTTGGTTTTGAGTGAAATAAGTCCTTATTGCGGGAGCAAACATTCCTCCCCAATTTGGCGTTCCTAGAATAATTAAATCATAATACGCCGGCTTATACATAACTTCATTAATAACCGTCAACTTTTTTCGCATCGCATCACGACCAGAACGCAACCAACCAAAAAGTCCTTTGCGATTTGCCGTATCGATTATCTCTTCGCTATCGCATTTAAGCATATCGGCAATCGTCTGCCCAACTTTTCTGGTTGTACCAGAGCGTGAATAGAATACAACTAATGATTTCATTACAGCTCCTTTGTTAAAAAACGTTGATTTTAGTATATGTTGCTTATGATACCATGTCAAGATTACTTAAATAATCCGACTAACCAGAGTTCCCCTTGGAAAAGTTGACTTTTATTGCATAATAAAATATAATAATAATTATGAAGAACCTTTATCTAATTATTTTAGTTATCGTTGTTGTAGTTTTAGGCGTATTTTTACTAAAGCAACCAACGCCGTCTAAAACTAAAGTCACCCAAATTCCTAACGGCACAATTGTTCCGGTTTCTTTACAAGATGATGTCAGTAATTCCCGCACAACCGCGATTGTGTTTGCCGCAAAGAAAGTCAACCCAGCAGTTGTTTCAATTACCGTTATTCAAGAGCGGGTTGTAACTGCCAACCCATTTTTTAGTCCATTCGGAGACCAGAATTGGGACAATTTTTTCCGTGATTTCTTTCCGCAAAGACAATACAAAGAGCAAATTCAAGGACTTGGTTCGGGCGTTATTATTGATGAGCAGGGCGATATTGTTACCAACGCCCACGTTGTTGAAGGTGCGACCAAAATGAAAGTAACATTACCCGACAACCGGCAGTTCGACGGCGAATTGGTCGATATTGACCGTGTTCAGGATTTGGCGTTGATTAAAATTAAGGGCAAGGATTTGCCTTATGCTAATTTAGGTAATTCCGATGATATTATGATTGGTGAATGGTGTATCGCATTTGGTAACCCGTTTGGATTTCTATTGGAAGACGCCCAGCCGTCAATATCAGTTGGCGTAATTTCCGCACTGAATCGTAATATGAAACCGAGCGAGAGCGGAGGGCGCGAGTACAAAAATATGATTCAGACCGATGCGGCAATTAATCCGGGCAATTCAGGCGGAGCATTAGCCAATGCGTTAGGTGATATAATTGGCATTAACACCTTTATCTTCACGCACAGCGGTGGTTCAGAGGGTATTGGCTTTGCTATTCCAGTTGACGAAGTTAAGAAATTTATCGAACAGACCAAAAACCACACGAAAAATCTTATCAGTGAAGACAAGATTGAAAAAATTAAGACCAAAATTGGCATAACGGTTAGCGATAATAACTATACTTTAATGCAAAAGTATAATTTAACCAGCGAAACCGGGGTCGTCGTAGTTGATATTGAAGACAACTCGGTTGGTTCAATGCTTGGTTTGGCAACCGGCGATATAATTGTCTCAATCAATAACCTAAAACCCAAGAATGCACAGGATTTTCAGAAGCTTACTTCATCTGCCAGCAAACAACTTGATATGGTTGTTGACCGTCAAGGCGAACAGATAAGAATTTTCTATCATTACTAAGTATTAACCACGGAAACACGAAAATAAATCAATCCCTTAATTCAATTAACCATACTTTGTTTTGAATATTGGGATTTAGAATTTTGATATTATTTAGAATTTAGTGCTTAGGATTTAGAATTTCCTCTTTATACCCTATTCATATTCTATCCCCGTTTTTCTTTGTTAACTTACTAACTACCAACAACTAATAACTAATTTTTTGTGGAGGGGGTATCGTACCCGGGCTAGCCCTTTGTTAGCCAATTCCTAACCCTTTGTTTTCCCCAACGCGGTATTGTAGGTCGCCTATGGGTTAGCCCAAATTATTTCTTATAATCCATTAAAGAACTTATATCAAATAGCTAACAACAGATACTTAAATCAAGTCTTTCAAAATATATGTTTGCGCATCTTTAAAATAACACGCTTGTACCTTCATCAGCAATTGTACTGCAAAGTCAGTAAGAAATTTTATTCTAAAGTACGCTACAGGATAACAAATAAGGCGCAGGTTACAAAATAAAGTTTCAGGAGATACCCATCCTTTTGTAGGTAGTAAATTTTTACAATCAATATTGAAATAATCTTATTGTCACTTCAAATTTATTGTGTGGTTAGTCACAATAGTATTAAGCATTATGTTGTGACTTATACGCTAGTTGATTTAAGTTTTGACATTACGAAGTCAAGAATCTTAGTTGCAAGTAGTGATTTCTTAGCTAAAGGTACATGTAAAATGTTTTTATTTGAATCAATAATTAATACTTCATTGGTGTCAGTTTGAAAACCGGAGCCGGGCTTTGCTACATCATTAACAACTATTATGTCCGATTTACTCAACTGCAGTCGCTTAAAAGCAATTTCAACTAATTCTTCTGCCGAACGATTATATTCTGCCTTAAACGCCACCAAGAAAGTATTAGGGCTTATTCGTTTGACATCATTGATGATTTTAGCCGTCGGTTTTAAAGTCAAATTGAGTTCAGTAATATTATTTGTAGGTATCTTTTGGTTAGAAGATTCTACTGGTGTGAAATCAGCACAAGCTGCTGCGGCAAATACTATGTCATATTTATTTGACTTTAATTCAGCCACGACTATTTTGTGCATCTGTTCGGTAGTTTTAACATTTTTCACATTCAGGTATGTTGGTGGTTTTTCAATTCCTGGCCCGTAAATTAACGTAACTTCAGCACCTCGTTGGTATGCCTTTTGGGCAATAGCGACCCCCATTTTTCCCGAACTCTGGTTGGTTATTACCCGAATCGGGTCAATATGTTCTAAAGTTGGTCCTGCCGTAACCAATACCTTCATGCCATCCATGTCTTTTTTAATAAACTTAATGATGACCGATTCAACAATTTTTTCTACTGGAGCTATTTTGGCTTTACCTTCTTCGATTTCCGGACCGATAAACTTACAACCTAAGTTTTGTAGCTTCTCGACATGCAAAGTTAAAATCGGATGTCGATACATTGATTCGTGCATCGCTGGAACAATATGAATCGGAATCCCAGCCCCGAACGCTACCGAAATCAATGATGTAACAGGAGTGTCATCAATGCCACACGCAATCTTACTAATTGTATTAGCAGTTGCCGGTGCGACTAAAATAATATCAGCTTGTTTACATAATGCTACATGTTCAATTTTTCCAGTCAGTTCGGTTACCACAGGATTCCCGGTTGCCCATTCAATTAAGTCGGGATGAATAATTCTTTGAGCCATTTTCGACATCACTGCGAAAACCTGAGCTCCATGCCGCATCAATTCACGAGCAATTTCCGAACTCTTAACCGCCGCAACACTGCCGGTTATACACATAACAATCGTTTTATTTTCTAATTCGTTACCTTTGGTCCCAATTATATCTTTTGACGGGTGAATCACAATACCCCCTTATTGGTTAAAGAACCCATTATTGTCTTTAAATCATTAATTATCATTGAAACGTGCGAAGAACGAATGTGGGGCATTAGCACGATTCGGATGTGGTTTGGAAAGTGGGCAACTGCCCAACCTTTTCGTCGAAGACCAGTTGATAAATCGGTTATGCTGACGACGCTCGATTTTATTCCGACAATATTTAATACCGGTTTAGTGACGAGACTTAAGCCGGGAATTTTCTCAATTTCTTGAGCAAATCGATGCGTTAAATTCATACAGTTTTTTACTGTCTTTTTGTATCCATCAGTTCCTAAATGTTTCAATAACGCCCACACTGCAATTGCAGAGGCGCCGGGTCTTGTGCCAAGTAAGGTCTGTGGGGATTCGCCACCAGCGAGATATTTAACAGGCATTTGAATTTTTTCCAAGAGCATTGGATTACGAAATAATATAACGCCAGAAGGAATTGGCGCTAATCCCATTTTATGTGGGTCAATCGTAATTGAACTGACGCCGGGCAGTCGAAAGTCAAAAGGCGGAATATTTGAATTATTGGTAAATGGAAGCACAAAACCACCAAATGCAGCGTCAACATGAAGATGCAAATTATGGGCTAACGCAATCTTGGAAAGTTCCGGGATCGGATCAACTACCCCTAAATCAGTTGTGCCGGCAATGCCAACAATTGCTAAGGTTTTTGATGTAATAGCATTTTTAACTTTTTTCACATCTACCTGGAATTGATTATTAAGTTTGACCTTTATCAAGTTCAGCTTAAGTAAATTGGCTGCCTTATCAAAACAAAAATGAGCAGAATCCGGGATAATTACCTCGTCTTTTTGTCTGACAGTCGAATTCCGCCCGTTGCGGGAGTCCCTCGCTGCCCAAAGCGCAAGGATGTTAGCTTCAGTGCCACCGGATACAATATTTCCTGCCGCCCCAGAATATGACAGTAATGAAGCGAGCATCCCTGTTACTTCCTTTTCAATTTGAGCCGTACCAGGGAAAAGTCCAGGATCGCCTAAATTCTTCTCTGTGTTTAGACAAAAAACGGATTGGGCAAAAGGGTGGGGACTGGTGCACATCGAACCAACAATTCTGCCCGAGCCAAAAGAAAAGTCGCAATCCAATCGTTTCTTTAATTCAGAAATGATTTTTTGGCGAGCCACCCCCTTACGTGGTATATTGTTGATTTTAGATATAGCTATGTTCTTCATTCGGGAAATCTCCAGTTCTAACTTCATCTTTAAATTTTGTTACTGCCTGTTTGATGACCACTGAAAGATTTGCGTATCTTTTTACAAACTTTGGCCTAAAATTTTCATCCATTCCAAGCAAGTCATTTATCACCAATACTTGTCCATCGCAGTATTTCCCAGCCCCAATCCCTATCGTTGGCGCAGTTACACTCGCGGTAATTTTTCGGGCTAAATCCGAAGGAATACATTCTAAAACAATCGAAAACACTCCAAGTTTGTCTAAACTTTTAGCATCATTTAAGATTCTTTTAGCGTCGTTTTTGTTTGTGCCAACCAACAGGTATTTTGGTGCGGTTTGGGGTAACAGCCCTATGTGTCCCATAACCGGTATCGAATTAGATAATAATTTTTTAATGACCGCCGGCTGATAACCTTCGATTTTAACACTAGTTGCGCCGGCATTGATAAATGCTTTGGCATTTCTTATCGCAACTGATGGAGTTGAACAAGCATTAATAGGCATATCTCCGATAATCGGAATTTGCTTGGCACCTCTTGCTACTGCTTCAGTATGATAGAGCATATCGCGCATTGTAACTTTTTTAGTATTTGACTGTCCCATTATCACCATTCCTAAGCTGTCACCAATTAAAATCAGGTCAATTCCAGTTTTATCTAGAAGTTTAGCCATCTGGAAATCATATGCGGTCAGCATGACAATCTTCTCTTTACATTTTTTTGCTCTTATTTTATCCAATTTCATTTGCATACTCCAGGAATTTAATTAAATCGGTTAATACTTCATTGTAAGACGTCGGTATATTATGCTTCTTCGCCAAATCAACTATCTTGCCATTTAAAAAATCAATCTCGGTCTTTCGACCTTTCACAACGTCTTGATACATTGAAGAAAAATTAGTATAGCTTAGAATTGCTTGGTCGATTTTATCGGCTAAGTTATGTGAAAGATTGACCCCTTCAGCTTCACTGATACTTATACACTCTTCAACAATTTTATGACGTAGATTTTTTAGAGCTGGAGACCCAATTTGGTAGTTTCTAACTCGAAAAATTGCAGTTAATGGATTTAAAACACAATTGAGTACAAGCTTTTGCCAAAGCTCACTAATGAAATCTTTTGAAACCCGAGTGGGTAATCCACAATCATTAAATAGATCCATAATAATACCCGCAGGCACAGTTGGCTCAAGCACAGTTTCACGAAGAATAAAGTTAATTTTCCCTGGTTCGACCTGCCAAGCCCCACCGTTAACAATACCTCTTATGACTTTTACTCTGTCTCCAACGGTTCTTCTTACAACTTCTTCATTTCCCAAACCATTCTGTAAAATTAGGATTACCGTGTCTTCTTGAAACAGATTAATAATCTGCTTTATAGCTCCTTCTGATTGATGGGCTTTGGTTGTCAAAAGAATCAAAGTGTTCGGTAGAATTTTTGCAAGATTAAATTGAGCTCTAGGGAAAAATTTCTTTTCAACATCGGTAATAATTGTAATGCCTTTTGCATTGATTGTATCGGTTACTTCTTTATTGTCAACGAGAGTAACATCGTTCTTTTGAGAAAGCAAAGCACCATAACAACTTCCAATCACACCGGCACCGACGACAATAATATTATTGAAATTCATTTTTTACTTTGTTTGTGCGCAATACGAACTAATCGTTTATTAATTAGGGAGACAGCTTCATTAAGTATGAGTTTATTATTATAATTTTGAATAACTTTCTGCAGATAAAACTTTTTACGATTTTTTAAAATTTGGATTTGACTTATTAGTATCGGCATTACCCTTATGATATTATCAACGATGGTTATCGATGACTGCTGAGCGGTTCGGGAAAGCGGGTTCAAATCGACCGCAATGACTTTTTTGCCCATCTTCACTAATGCTTGGGTTCGGTCGCCGTCTTCTAATGGGACCAAGACTACATCGGCGATAAGTATGCCTCTCGAGTCAACTCGTCTTCGGTCGCTTGACATTCCGGGAATTTTTACTTGGAAAGTTCTATCAGTACCCAAAACTTCATTTATCCCTGCCTTGTGTAATATCTTCTTTATTGCCATTTCCCTTTTTGGAGATCGGTAAAAAAGATTGACTTCGACTTTTGACTTAGTAATTTTAGCTAATTCAGCAATTGGTTTTGTAACCAAAGCCGCAACATTTCCGTTGACCGATATGACAGGATATTGAGCGGTTAACAGTAAAGCAGCAGCAGCCCTTATCGCTTTTTTTGCTGGAGCAGTCGTTTGTTCACCCAATAAATAGTCGAATGCCTCTCCCCGACCATGTGCAATTAGCCCTGCGGGCGCGACAACCCCAGATTTAATATTTTCGATTAAACGCTCTCTAATCATTAAAGAATGTGCTCGCGGGTGATTTTTGGGGATCTTAATTTTTCTTGTAGATATAATCATTTTTCTAATAAAACTCTTGCTCCTAAATTGTCAATTTTAGCATTGATTAACCAATGAGGAATAGGCGCGAATCGATTAAAAACCTCTGCGAGTTTGGAGGCATCATCTGTTTTAACTATAGAAAATACAGTATCACCAAACATCGCTTGGCTGCATACAAATCCGCTATTATCTGCATTAACAATAATCTTTCGAATTCGTTCCGAAATTAGTCCGACCGATTCGGCGAAATTTCTAGATAACCCCATAAACTTTTCTATTTTAGGTTGTTTCAGAAATTCTTTTAATGCCGTTGAACCATTTTCATTTACCCGCTCTTTAAGTTTCTGGTCGGATAACATCTGTTCAGTTGGTATTTTTTCAAAAACCAGACACAAGATTCGATAATCATCATAAATTGGAATAGAATCAATAACACCAATTCCAGGCCCACCTGGTTCTTTTCTTACTGCAAGCCCTCCTTTGGTTTGTGCTAAAACAGTACCCAAACCAGTTTTACACTTTATCTCGGCAGTATGTGCAATCTGAGCTGCTTCAATATCTGCTTTTAAAGTGCCTAAAATCCGATTTAAAGCTAAAGCTAAACTTAATGCACCTGCTCCACTTGCTCCTAAACCACAACCGATTGGAATTTCAACGCAATGTTCAACAAGTATATCTAATTTTGTAGCGTTTAAGGAACGAAAGATATTAACTACTTCTTGAGAAACAATAGCGGAGTCCGTCTTCTGACTATTTATTTGGATTTCTATTAAATTTTTAGACGAAGGCTTTACATTAACTCGAGTCGTAACGCCCTGATTAATACAAACACCGACACCACGAGAGCCTGTGCGCAAAGGGTCTTCGGGTTTACCACAAATCTCAAAGAAACCAGTTATATGTCCCGGGGAAAAAGCGACCGCTATCTTTTGATTCTTTAATTGGTAGTCCATTAAAAGGCATTAATTGATTATAACAATCAAACATAACTCAAAAACAACCATTTGTCAAGATATTAGAGTTTTCCTAATGTTTTGATTTTTAGATATCAGGATTAAGCTTAAAATGATGGGAATAATGGTTCCTTGTGGTGACGAAAAAAATAAGGTTTCGGGAGATAGCATTGACTTTTGATATAATCAACTTATAATGATTTTATGAGTGAACGTTATTCGACGCCAATAATGTCCCAATTATGGTCAGAGCAGACCAAGTTTGAACATTGGTTATTAGTTGAACAGGCAGTGGCTTGGTCGCAAGGAGAACTCGGGATAATTCCAAAAACGCTCTATTCAAAAATAAAAAAGGCGAAGATTGATGTTAAAACGATAACCGAATATGAAGAGATTGTTCAGCATGATGTTATCGCTTTCTTAAAGTCTATAGAAAAATCATTGGGGAGTGATGCAAAATTCTTACATTTTGGTTTAACTTCTTATGATATTGTTGATACTACATTGGCCTTGCGATGCCAAAGGGGTTGCGACTATGTAATCTCGGCACTCGAAGAGCTTGCAAAGACCATTAACAAACTTGCGATAAAGCATAAATATACTTTGATGATGGGCAGAACCCATGGAATTCATGCCCAGCCGATTACTTTTGGGCTAAAATGTCTTTCTTGGTATGAAGAGATAAGACGAAACATTATAAGACTCAAATCAACCAGAGAAAATCTCGGTTTTGGTAAAATTTCTGGTGCGGTTGGAGTATTTACTGAAATTAACCCAAAAGTAGAGATTTTAGCGTTAAAAAGATTAGGGCTAAAACCTGAACCAGTTTCGACTCAGGTTATTCCTCGCGACCGATATGCTGAACTATTAAACACTTTAGCAGTTATTGCATCTGGATTAGAACGGATTGCAACTGAAATAAGGAACCTTCAGCGCTCAGAAATCAGCGAAGTCGCTGAACCATTCAAACAAGACCAGAGGGGCTCTTCAGCAATGCCTCATAAAAAGAACCCGATTATCTGCGAGCGTGTCTGCAGTTTAGCAAGGGTGGTCAGAAGTTTTGCGCAGGTCGGATTGGAAAATATTCCGCTCTGGCACGAACGGGACTTAACCAATTCAGCCAATGAGCGGATTATAATACCCGGCGCATTTAATCTGGTTCATTATATGTTATTCAAGCTCAACAGCGTTATAAAAGAGATAAAAGTTTATCCGGATAAAATGAAGGAGAATATTGATAAGTCAAAAGAACAATTTTTCTCGCAGAGTTTAATGATGGCGCTGGTAAAAAAAGGTATGAACCGAGATAGGGCATATAAGATTACGCAAAAACTTGCGTTTGAAGCAAAAGAAAAAGACGAGTATTTAAGTAAAGTTGTATTACAAAATCACCAGCTGAAAAGCTTGTTTGGCGAGAAAGAGTTAAGGGAGCTGTTTTCCTGGAAGTTGCTGCGGTCAAATATTGATTATATATTCAAGCGAAGCGTGAAACATGGAACATAAAAAGAATTTTATAAGGAGACCGCTTCACGAATTCGGGATGCGAGTCCAAGAAAAGAATTCTCCTGTATTCCTGGTTTCCTTATAAATAACTCTGTGACTCCGTGGTTTTTTTGCGTTCATTCGTGGTTAATTAGAAAGGAGTAATAAATGATTGATTTTACGTTAACTGAAGAACAGTTGATGATACAGAAACTGGCACGTGATTTTGCTCAGAAAGAAGTCGCACCAAATATTAAAGAGAATGACCAGAAAGCATTCTTTGACAAATCAATATTAACTAAAATGGCAGAACTAGGCATTTTGGGACTTTCAATTCCGACCAAATACGGTGGCAGTGGTGGCGATTATATTTCGCTTGGTCTGGCATGCGAAGAATTAGAATATGTTGATACGTCGCTCCGCGTAATTCTATCAGTACATATTGGATTGAACAGTTTAACCTTGCTTGCTTGGGGCAATGAAGCACAGAAACAGAAGTATTTAGTGCCTCAGGGGAAAGGCGAAAAAAGCGCAACTTTTGGTTTAACCGAACCCAACGCAGGCAGCGATGTTGTGGCGATTGAGACCAAAGCCAAGAAAGACGGCGACCACTGGATTCTTAATGGTGAAAAGATGTGGATTTCTTTAGCCGATGTTGCTGACCATTTCCTGATTTTTGCTTGGACCGACATGGAGAAAAAAAAGAAACGCGACCATTCTGGCATCAGCTGTTTTATTGTTGAACGTGCATTTCCGGGCATAACAACCGCAACGATTCATGGCAAATTGGGTATTCGAGCCGGCAATACTGGTGCAATTTCAATGTCGGATGTCAAAGTTCCCAAAGAGAATATTCTTGGTCAAGAAGGCGAGGGTTTTAAAATCGCAATGTTTGCTTTAGACCAGGGACGATATACGGTCGCGGCTGGCGCAACTGGTTTAGTTCATGCATGTTTGGATGCGTCGGTCAAATATGCTAACGAGCGAAAGACCTTTGGCGATGTGATTGGTAAGCACCAGCTGGTAAAAGAGATGATTTCGGATATGGCGACAAGTTATGAAATCGCAAGAATGTTATGGCTCAAAGCCGGCTGGTTAAAGAATATCGGTCAACGCAGTACCAAGGAAACATCGCTTGCTAAGATGTATGCCTGCGATGCTTCGGAGCGCGCATCGGGCAATGCGGTTCAAACTTATGGCGCTTATGGTTATTCTGACGAATATCCGGTTGAGCGGTTCTATCGTAACTGCAAAGGCGCAGTCATATATGAAGGCTCACGCGAGATTCATAAACTGATGCAAGCTGACTATGTGCTAGGCTACCGCGAAGATAAACCAACACGGTGCAATTTGCCGATACCGGAAGAATAAATTAGAAGTGAGTAGCGAGTAGTGAGCATACAGGATAATTTACTTTGACCCCGAGCTACTCGTTGCGATATACTTGGAGCAAAGATGCCGATTATCTATTTAAAATCTGGCGGTTATGTAGAAATTGAGGGTTATACAATAAGGGACGGTTGCTTAAAAGCGATCGGCGCGACGTTTCGTGAAACCAATGTACCCGAGAAGTCAGCCAAACAATCCGAAGCAGCAATCCCATTAGATAATATTCTTTACATACTACCCCAAAAAGTATAGCACTTCTAAACATAAAGCGTCTAAAGGTATATTAGATACGCGGATACAAACAGATACGTTAATTTATGCCAGAATTACCCGAAGTTGAAACAATTCGACGAGAATTAAGACCACACGTTGTTTGTAAGAAAATAATTAAAGTTAAAATCTTAAGACCAGATGTTATCGGTTATCCATCACCAGAAAAATTCCAAAAAGGTGTTATAAACAAATTAATCATTGACCTAATCCGGAAAGGCAAATATCTTATATTTCAATTTAATGACAACAAGGCAATGATTATTCATCTCAGGTTGTCTGGTCAACTGTTAGTTAGAAATAGTAACCAACGTACCGCACCCAGATTTGAGCGGATAAGATTTAATCTGTCCGGTAAAAAAACTTTAAGTTTTGTTGAACCGAGGGTATTGGGAAGGGCATATTTAATCCCCCAAAACGAATATCCGGCCGTTCTAACCGGTTTAAAAGAACTCGGCTTAGAGCCGATTGACAAGAAATTTAATTTTGATTATCTTTATTCTAAACTCAAAGGTAGAAAAGCGCCGATTAAAAATCTTTTATTAGACCAATCAATTGCAGCAGGGGTCGGGAATATCTATTCTGACGAAGCATTATTCTTAGCTAAGATACATCCGCTCCGAAGAGCGAATACTCTAAAGAAAAATGAGATAAAAAGATTAACCGAAACATTACGAGAAGTTATAAAAGTTGGTATTAAGTCAAAAGGAACGACCGTTTCCGATTATTTGCGACCAGATGGCAGTAAGGGGAATTATCAATTTCGTTCATACATTTTTGACCGGGAAGGCGAGCCATGCCGAGTTTGTAAAACTACTATCGAATATGCCAAGATAGGAAATCGAAGAACAAGATTTTGTTCTAAATGCCAAAAGTAGCGAACAAATACTCTCGCGTCACTGCGTCCTTCTCCTTAAACAAACAGATAAGTTAGGATTAGGTAATATCAGGAAGGGCGGGTAAAACTTACACACAAACCTTGACAAGCAAAAAATTTTATATTATATTAAACTGGCTTATCCTAAAGAGGCTCATTATATGAAACGAGCAATTGTTTTAATTATAGCTTGCATAATTATTTTTGGCTGCGGCTCGAAGAAGAGAAACGTAACCGGGACACCTACAGCGACAAAAGACATAAAAGCTTTATTACAAGAATCGATTCCAAAGGTTACTGACAGCACTAAAATAAAAAGATTTGTGATGGTGGTTGCCCCGAGAGCATTTCGGTTTGAAGAGTTCGTTATTCCGTACGAACTATTAACAAAATTCGGACACAAAGTAAACGTTGCTTCGATCGACACAATCTTTGCAAGTGGCGTGTACGACCAGGAACTTTTGACCAAAATGTTGCATAATATTAAATTTAATTTTTATGACACAGCAAAAGTCTATAGCGCTTCATTGAAACCACAACTAATGGTAAAAGACATCGATACATTAAAATTTGACGGAATCATTTTAGTGGGCGGGATGGGCGCAGCGATTTATTGGGACGATGCTAACATACGTAAGTTTGTCCAATACTTTGCTCGAACTCCCAATAAGATAGTTGCGGCAATTTGCCTCGCTCCCGTAACTTTAGCAAGAGCAGGTGTTCTTGCCGGCAAGAAAGCGACTGTTTTTGAAGACCGGGAGACAATCAAAGAATTAAAAAATAATGGTGCGGTGTACGAGAAAACAGATGTGGTTATCAGCGGGAATATTATTACTGCCTCTGGACCAGCCGCATCAGAAAAGTTTGCTAGAGCAATTGCCTTGACAGTTAGATAGCTAAGAATATCGAGTTTATTGATGAAGACGGCCCTTCATAAGAATAATAGAAGGATATTAATTGCTGGTTTGAATATTCATAAAATAAACAATAAAGGAAGGGCGGGATGAAGACGGTTTTGCAGAGAGTTAGGAATGCATCGGTTATTATTGACAATAATGAAATTGCGAAAATTGGTTCCGGGTTCTTGTGTCTATTAGGAATCCACAAAGATGACAATGAGCTAAAATGTGCAGAATTAGCAAAGAAGATTAGCAATTTAAGAATCTTTGAAGACGAACAAGGGAAGATGAATTTATCTATAATGCAAACTAAAGGTGAAATTTTAGTCGTGTCGCAATTCACTCTTTACGCCGATTGTGCAAGTGGAAACCGGCCTTCGTTTACCGAAGCAATGGGCGCCAAATTAGCCCAAACCTTATATGAAAGATTCGTTACCGAACTGCGCTACTTAGGTTGCAAAACCGAGACCGGTGTTTTTGGCGCTAAGATGGATGTTAAATTAGATAATTATGGTCCAGTAACAATTATTTTGGAGGCTTAAAAGAATATGATTAGAAGTATGACCGGCGTTGGAAGAGCCGAGACGGTTCTGTCACAACGAAAAGCTAAAATGGTAGTAGAAATTCGCTCCGCTAATCATAAGTTTTTAGAACTTAACATGAAACTCCCAATACTGCTTTTAGGTTATGAGGGTGAAGTGCGAGAACTTATCGGGGAAAAAGTTTCTCGCGGCTCGCTCCAATTGTCGGTGAATATTCAGGGCATTAGCGAAGAGAAAAATTCGAGAGCCAATAATTCCATCTATCCACGGGGATTGACTTTAGATTATGAACTATTAGCTAATCTTTTAGATATCAGCCAAGAGCTAAAAGAAGATTATAAACTTTGCGGTGAACTGGACGTTAATACGTTATTCGCGTTTCCGGGTGTAATTATTCCAGCAAAAACACTCGAGCAAGATAAAAATCAAGAGATTTGGAAACAGACCAGAAAGATAATTTTACATGCGCTTGTTTCATTAAATAAGATGAAAACCGAAGAAGGCACTCACTTGTATCAAGATTTTATAAGACGAGTAAAGACTATTTCACAATCACTGAAAAAGATCGAGAAACGCAGTAAAGTGATAAGAAGAGATTTACAAATCAAGGTAACGTCAAATCTGGAACAAGGTGCGCAATTAGAATTTCTAAACGCATCGAGAGCAACAACTGAAGAATTGGTCAGACTTTCGAGTCATACACGAGCATTTTTACGTGCAATTAAAGGCAAATCTGTCCGAAGTGTGGGCAGAAAACTAGAATTTATTCTTTCCGAAATGCTTCGAGAAACCGAAACCATTTTAGCTAAGGGGCGCGACACTTCAATCAGTCGAGATGGCATTACAATTAAAGAAGAAGTTGATGCTTTACGAGAACAGGTTCGCAATGTCGAATAGAATAAAGTTAGAAAAATATTATAAACCGGCAGTATTTGTTTTGGCTTCGCCATCAGCGGCTGGCAAGACGACTTTGTGTTATGCGGCGGTCGAGCGCGAAAAAAATATCTGGTATTCGGTTTCCGCTACAACCCGCGCCAAACGACCTTATGAGAAAAACGGTCGGGAATACTATTTTCTTACTAACGGAGAGTTTGACAAATGGTTAAAACAAGGTGAACTTTTAGAGAAGACAAAAATCTATAATGCCCGATACGGAACCCCCAAGACCCCGATAATGAAAAAACTCAAGGATGGAAAGGATGTCATTCTTGATTTAGATTTAAATGGGGTCCGAGCGCTTAAACGTTTTTATCGTCATACGGTTGGGCTTTACATAATACCACCGTCAATGGATGAGTTGTGGTCGAGATTAAAAAATCGCAGCAAGAGCAGTTCGGATAAGTTACAAGAACGCTTTTCGAAAGCCACCGATGAGATGAAATATGTTTTTAATAATATAAACCGTCGAAAACCAATAATAGATTACGTAGTTGTCAATAATGATTTAAATAAGGCGATTGCCGATTTAATGGCAATAGTCCGAGCCGAAAGACTGAAAGTTTCAAAATGAAATATAGAAAAATTAAAATAAACAGGAAAGGAGTTAAATGAAATTTGTAAATTTAGACGAAATCTGGAAGAAATTCCCCAATAAATACCAAGCACTCGTAATGATTGCTAAAGAAGTTCGGAAAATAAATGAAGCGCATAAACCTTACGCACCTAAACCAGTCGAAATTATACCCGAAACAGCCGTTCCGGTTGTCGAGCCGCCCGTGGTCGATGCCCCCGGACCGAAAAAGCGCGGGCGAAAACCTAAAAAGGTTGTTATTGAAGAAACCAAACAAACGCCCAAAGCAGAAATTTCTGTTATGCGAAGCGCCGTTGAGCGAAGCGAGACGACACAAGAGATGGTTGTTGTAGAAACTTCCGGCACCGGGAAAAGGGTAGTTGCGGAAAAAAGCGAAGAAAATCCTTATTTCGCAGCGATTAAAAAGATACTTAGTAAATAAGGAAACCTAAACTTGAAACCAAGAGCAAACCTCTCAGTCGATACAGGGACCGTTATTACGATACAAGAGATGCTTTATGCGGTTAAAGCCGAATTAGGCAGTGCTGACGTTTTAGCCATGTCAGCAGCAGTTTGTGATTACCAGCCAGCCAAGAGTTTTAATGATAAACAAAAAGCAAAAGAACTCATATTACAATTAACCCGTACGACCGATATACTCGAGACAACCTCACAAGCGAGATACAAAGCGTATTCGGTCGGGTTTTCTTTAGATGCCAACAATAATTTAAACGAGGCAAAAAGAAAATTAAGCGATGAAAAGCTCAATATGATTACAGCTAATCCGATTGAGACTTTAGATAGCGACAGCATTAAACCGACCGTTATTTACAATAAATCGAAAATTGAAAATCTGCTACGATCGACAAAAAAAGGCATTTGCTCTAAAATTAATAGAAATAATTAGTAGCGAGATAAAGAAATGAAACAAAACAAAGACGATTCATTGGTTTCGGCTGACCGCACACCACCGCAGGTGATTGAAGTTGAACAAACCGTTTTAGGCGCAATGCTTTTAGATACCGAAGCGGTAGTTTTTGCTTTGGAATATTTGGACGAAAGCTGCTTTTATCTTAACCAGCACCGAAAGATTTTTCAAGCCCTTGCTACCCTTTTTGAAAAGAATGTTGCGATTGATGTCTTGACCGCGGGTGAAGAACTTGCCCGTTTAAAAGAATTAGAAAACATCGGTGGCAGAGAACATCTTTCAACTTTAGTCCAGATGGTTGAGACGACCGCCAATATCGAAGAGCACTGTAAATTAATCTTAGAAAAAGCGGTCCAGCGCAAGTTGATTCAAACCGCGACCCAAATCGTATCGGAAAGTTATTCGTCCAGCCAAACCGCGGATGAACTACTAGACCGTGCCGAGCATCTCATTTTTGAAATCAAAGAAAAAAAATTACGGCGCGGATTGGTGTCGATAAAAGATGTATTTAAACCACTGGTCAAAAGAATTGAGGACCGATTCCAAAATCGCGACCGACTGGTCACCGGGCTTGAAACCGGTTTTTTCCGTTTGGACGAATTAACCAGTGGATTTCAAGCGGGCGAACTGATTGTGATAGCAGGCCGACCGTCAATGGGTAAGACCGCGCTGGCATTAAATATTGCTATCCATGTTGCCAAACGGCACGAGAAACCGGTAGCGATTTTCTCATTGGAAATGACCACGGAAACCTTAATCGAACGCGTCATTTGTGCAGAAGCCGGGATTCCTTTTCAAGTAATCCGAAAGGGACAATTAACGAAACCACAATGGAATAAATTGACTAACGTTGCCGATTATTTAGAGCACACCAAGATCTATATCGACGACTCGGCATCAGCGCGAGTATTGGAGATAAAAGCCAAGGCAAGACGGCTAAAAGCAGAATCGGACTTAGCGATGGTGATGATTGACTATATTCAATTATGCGACCCGACCATAACATCGGCTCAAAAAAATCGACAGCAGGAGATCTCCGACATCTCGCGTGCCCTAAAAGCATTAGCCAAAGAGTTAAACGTGCCGGTGATTGCGCTGTCTCAGTTATCGCGTTTACCGGAACACCGCACCGACAAAAAACCGCAACTGGCGGATTTGAGAGAATCGGGCGCGATTGAACAAGATGCCGATATGGTTTTACTTTTATATCGAGCCGATGCCTATCTGGAATTACGCAAGCCCGAGAATGAAGGTATTGCCGAACTGAATATTGCGAAACAACGTAATGGTCCGACCGATATCGTAATGCTGACATTTCGTAAAGAGATAATGAAGTTTGAAAATTATACCGGCGAGATTTTTCCAGGAATCGAAACCGAGGAAGAATGATTGAGCCACACAGGATGCAAATTCTAAATTCAAAATTACAAGCTCCAAATAATATTTGGAACTTGGTGCTTTGGATTTGTAATTTATCTTTATGGTAAAAAGACCAAAGACAGTTTTTGTCTGTCAAAACTGTGGCGCAGAGAACGCGAAATGGCTTGGCCGTTGTCCTGCTTGTAATAGTTGGAACACTTTAGTTGAAGAGGTCCGAACCAAATCTAAGGAGCCAAAACGCGCTTCGAGCTCATCTGCCCGACCGGTTCTTTTATCAAAAGTTCCATTGATAGGGAATCTCCGAACTGCGACCCAAATAAAAGAACTGGACCAAGTCTTGGGTGGCGGGATTGTTTCAGGCTCGTTAATTTTGATTGGTGGCGAACCGGGAATTGGCAAATCAACCTTGACCTTACAAATCGCCAACAATATCGCAACCGACAAAGACAGTAATGTACTCTATGTTTCGGGCGAAGAGTCAATCGAGCAAATTAAGCTTCGCGCGACTCGATTGGGTGTTAAAAATGAGGAGATTTACCTGTTAGCGGAGAACGAGCTTGAAAATATTTTAACTCAAATCGACTTGACCAAACCGAAACTGGTTATTATCGATTCGATTCAGACGATTTATTCGGATAATTTGGCATCGAGTCCGGGCAGTGTTGGTCAGGTTCGTGAATGTACCGCCGAGATTTTAAGAGCGGTAAAAGGTCAAGCCGAAACAAAAACATCGGTAATTATTGTTGGACATATCACCAAGTTCGGTGCGATTGCCGGACCAAAGACTTTAGAGCACATCGTTGATGTTGTTTTGTATTTTGAAGGGGATAAATTCCAGCAATATCGTATATTAAGAACAACCAAGAACCGTTATGGTTCAACTCAGGAAATCGGCATCTTTGAAATGAGCGATATTGGATTGGTTGGCGTTGAAAACCCGTCATTATTATTTTTATCTCATACCCAAAAAGAACCGACAACAAAGACGGTCGGTTCAGTAGTTATCCCGACGATTGAAGGAAGCCGACCGATTCTATTAGAAGTGCAGGCGCTTGCCGCACCGAGTTATTTCACATACCCGCAGCGGGTTACGACCGGCTTTGATATTAGACGTTTAGCAATGCTTTTATGTGTTTTAGAGCGACATTGCGGAATGAATATCGGTAACTATGATGTGTTTTTGAATACGGGCGGCGGTATAAAAATCACCGAACCCGGTGCCGATTTAGGTGTGATTTCGGCAATCGCGTCGACCTTTTGCAATAAATCAGTTGATGCTGGCATTGCAATTATTGGCGAAGTGTCTTTGTCGGGGGAGATAAGACCAGTAGTTCAGATAAAAAACCGACTTAACGAATGTGCCAAAATGGGCTTTCGCACCGTTATCGGACCTGAGTATAATCTAAAGAAAGAAAGCGACCGCAAAGCCAATCTCAGAACGATTGGTGTTGCGAATGTATCCCAGGCATTAGAAGTACTGGGAATAATTTAAAGAAGATGATTACACAGACGCCGTTCCGAGTGAAACGAGGAATCACATTGGAGATTGCTTCGTCCGCCAAAGTGGACTCGCAACGACTGTGTCGTCTGTGTAATCTGTGGATAGGAGAGTCATATGTTTTTCAAAAAGAGAGAAAAGACCTATATTTTAGACGGACCGATTTTAGCCGACGGGAGGGTAATCCCGTTAATTGAAAAAGAGCTGATTTATGGTAGATTTATCTGCATCCCGCAACCAGCTTATCAAGCAATCCCAAGCCGGACCAATAACGAAGAGACCTATTCTCTTCGTATTCGCGAAAATATCGAGCACTTAAAAAAGTTTGCACAAGGTAAAGTTACTATCTTCAAAAAACAATTACCCAAAGAAGAGTTATTAAGACTTGCCAAGAAAAATAACGCACTGATTGTTGTGGCGGATAATGATGCTAAAGCATTATTATTAAGAGAAGCGTCACAAACGACCGTCAAAGGACTAAAGACGCTTAACCTTGCCGAATTATACGAAATCTTAAAACCCGATTATCTGCCCGGCACAGCGTTCAAAGTCGTCGTTACGAAAAAAGGCAAAGAAGTCGACGAAGGAATTGGTTATTTAGATGGTGGAATCAAAGTCGTTGTTACGGGAGGCGCGAAAGCGATGGGCAAGGAATTAGAAGTGGTGGTACAGGGTTCAATCGAGACTAATGTCGGCAAACTAATCTTTGCAAAACCCAAGTACGTTGAGGTGAGATAATAAAGATTAATCAGGGCAAGACAGTTTTGTGGCTTAGGGGTCGCACCCCCGCCTACTGTATTGAAGAGGTTTGACTGGAGTTCTCGGGAAATAATACTTAATTAAAGACATTAACCGTCTTTAGCCCTGCAATTTTTGGCAACATCTTGTCGAATCGACCCTTCGTCTTTTCTGACAGGATTAACAGGATTTATTTCTCTGTGTCTCTGTGGTAT
>Ga0315274_10000991_pt1 | contig 44142 bp, 39 predicted proteins | sample YL17G02_20_MG_FD_203700 | JGI IMG/M metagenome (GOLD analysis project Ga0315274, IMG submission 203700) | Sediment microbial communities from Yellowstone Lake, YNP, Wyoming, USA - YL17G02_20 | ecosystem: Environmental > Aquatic > Freshwater > Lake > Sediment | place: USA: Wyoming | collected...
TGCCCGCCGGCGACCGTCCGAAGGGAGCCGCTCTGTCCAGCAGCCGGGAGGGCGCCGCCCTGGCGATGCTCTCCGGGAGGGCCGCGGCGGCGGCGGCGGCGGCGGCGGGGGGGGAGGCCTCCTCCGCCCCGGCGGCCAGGGAGGCGTTCCTCGCGGCCGCCGCGGCGTTCCGCAGCGACGGCTGGCAGGCCCCGCTGGCGTCGGCCCTGCTCTCGCTGAGGGACGCCGTCGGCAGAGAGGCAGCAGCAGCCGCAGGCAGCAAGGACAGCGACAGCGACGCCCCTCTCCTGCACGCCGCGGCGTCGCTGGAGGCGGCCTCGCTGGAGCGCGCCTCCCTGGACCCGGCGCGGCGCTCGGCGCTCGCGGCGGCCGCGGCGGCGTCGCTCGCGTCGATGGCGACGGGGCCCGGGGGGCGCTCCTCCGCGGCGGCGCTGCTTCGCGTCGTCCCGGTTTCTTCCCCGCCTTCGCCTTCGCCTTCGCCTTCGCCTTCCGCTTCCTCGCCGTCCCCTCGTCCCCCCCTCGCTCGCGCCTTCCCGGGCCTCTCGTCGGCGCTGGCCCTGGCCGCGGGCTTCTCCGGCGGCGCAGGGGGCCGCCGCTCGCCGCCGGCGCCGCCGACCTTCCTGGTCTCGCTCTTCAACCACCTCCCCGTCGAGCTCCGCTTCGAGCGCGTCGAGGTCGAGGCGACGGATGGGGCGGGGAGCACGCGCGTCGTCTCGTGCTCGTGCTGCGGCGCCGGCGCCGGCGCCCCCCCCGGCGCCGCCGCCGTCGCCGCGCCCCCGGGCTGCTGGACCCGCCTGGCGGCGCCTCTGGGGCGGGGGGCGGCGCCCCCGGCATCGCCGGGGCCGACCTCTGTCGTCGCGGTCCGGGCCTGGCTGGGGCGGGGGGCCGCCCTCGAGTGGAGGCGAGAGGACTGGCAGGAGAAGCCGAGGAAGAAGGCGGGGGAGGCGAGGCGCCTCGACGGAGGAGGGGAGGAAGAGGAGGAGGAGCGAGGAGACGGCGGCGGCGGCGGCGACGACGACGGCGGCGACGACGGGGAGGAGAGCGAGCGAAGGATGCCTCTGGTGCTCGGCCGCGCCCCGGCGGGCCTCTCCCGCTCGAGGCCCTTTGGGAGCTCTTTCTCCCCTTCCTCTTGCCGCTGGTCCGTCGAGATCGACCCCCCGGGGGGAAGGCCCCAGCTGGCTCTCTTCTGCCCGGCGCAGCCGCTGCTTGTCGGCGAGGAAGTGAGCGTGAGGGCCTCTGTCGTCGCCGGGGAGGGAGGAAGCGGCAGCAGCGGTGGCAGCTCCGGCAACGTCTTCACGTTTGAAGGGTCCGGCTGCTCGGCCGTCGCCGTCGAAAGCACCTCTGCTGCTTCTCCCGCTGCTGCTGGTTCCGCTGCCACGGTCCGCCTCCCCAAGCCCGGGAGGGCCTTGCTCCGCGCGACGCTTCGGTACGAGAGCGGAGGAGGAGCAGGAGGAGGAGAGGACCGATCGCTGCCGCTGCTCCTCTCCGTCTCCGCCTCGGCGAGGCTCAGGGCCGTGGCCCCGTTCTCGCTGGCGTCGGCGACCGCGGCCTCGAAGCCCGGCGTCGCGGCGCTGCACTCCCCGGGTGACGTCGCTGCGGCGATTAGGGCGGCGGCAGCGGCGGCTTCGGGAGCGGGAGCGGGAGCGGCGACAGCAGCAGCAGCGGCTGCCTTTTCTTCTCCTTCTCCTCAAGCTCCTCCTCCGCTGCTCCCGGCGGGCGAGCCCTGCGTCCTCTCTTACGTCATTCGCAGCGAGGCTCCCTGCGCCGTGGTGGTCGAGGCAGTGGAGCTCGTCGAACTGGCAGAGGGGCTGGAGCTGCTGGGCGCGGCGACCGGGGTCGTTGCGAGAGGCGGAGAAGGGAAGGACGCGCCGCCGCCGCTGCTGCTGCTGCCCGGCAGGGAACACGCCGCGCTCTTCGTCGCCCGGAGCACGAAAGCTCTGCCGTCTTCTTCTTCTTCTTCTTCTTCTCCCGGCGCGCCGCTCTCGGCGTGTCCTCCGGGGAAGCTATCCGTGCGTTGGAGGCGCGCCGAGCCTGCGGCGCTGGTCGCCGTGGGTGGAGGAAACCGAGGAGGAGGAGCTTCCCCGTCGCCTCTGACGACGACGCCGACAGCCTCGACCTCGACGACGACGCTCCTCCCCCTCCCCGCCGTCGCCTTCCTCGTTCCCCTGCTCACGGCCAAGCTGAGCTGGGACTCGACCAAGCCCGTCTCCGCAGGGAAAGCCCTGCGGCTCCACCTCAGCGTGGCGGCGACCGACCCCGAAAGGGCCGCGGGCGCGAGGCTGCGGCTCGACGTCGGCGACGCGCACGGGTTCGTCGTTGCGGCCGCGCCGCGCAGAGGCGTGCTGCCGCCCCTGATGCCCTCGTTCTCTTCCTCATCTGCTAATGATTCTGCTAATGCTTCATCGACGAAAACGACGACGACCTCCACTGCTGCTGTGGTCGACGTTGTGCCGCACGCCGCGGGCGTCCTGGCCCTGCCCCCGGTGAGGCTGACGGTCGAGAGCTGGGGCGGCGGCGGAGGAGTGGCAGCGAGCGCGACAGCGACAGCAGCGACGGCAGCAGCTAAATCTCACTCTTCGTCTTCGTCATCGTCATCTCATCTGGCCGTGGAGCTCGACGGGGCGAGCCTGGACGCGACGGCGGGGCTGAGCGTGGTGGTGGAGCCTGCGGTGGCGAGTTGATAGTGGAGTTGAAGAGAGCACGAGGAGCTGAAAAACACAAAATTCAAAAAGTTCGAATCTGGTAAAGAAAAAAAAGAAGGAACGTAAAAACGCAAAAAGCGATTCAAAATCTCTCGTTTTTCGTTGTTTTTTCCAGCATCGCAACCAGCAATGCTGCGATCCAGCATGGCCACATCTGCGGCGACGAGGGGAGTGGCGACCAGCAGCAGCAGCAGGGCTGCCTTGCCTCCACGAGCGGTGCTGCTCAACACCAACTCGATCGTCGCCTCAGCCGTCGGTGTTTCGAGATCGGTCTCGTCGATTCCTCGCGCGCTCGCGGCCTCTGCGTGCGCATCGACTTCAGGGTCGAGCCATCGTGTCGAGATGGCTGATAGAGGATTGGGAGCGGTCGATCGGCGGCGGAAAATTACGAGGAGCAGGCGAGCGATGGTCTCCGCGTCGGCAGCGAAAGGCGACAACGACGAGCAAGACGAACAACAGCCCTCGGCCTCTTCTTCCTCTTCCCCCTCCTCCTCCGACGCCTCTCCAGACGTCGCCACCTTACGCGCCAAGCTCGACGCGGCCATCGACGCCGAAGACTACGCGCTCGCGGCCTCCCTCAGGGACGCCCTCAGGGCCCTCGAAGACGACGCCGTGGCCGGCGTCACCGAGGCCAACGCCCGGTTTTACGCCGCCTTCCGCGCCGCGGACATCGACGTGATGGCTTCCTGTCTGGGGTTCGGGGACAACGTCACCGTGATCCACCCGGGGTGCAACGCCATCAGGGGGAGAGAGGCCGTGCTCGAGTCGTGGAGGGTTATCTTTTCGGGCGCCACCAGGGCCGCCGGTCGAGGGGCCGCGGTTGCTCTGGACATCGAGGCTGTCGACGTGCAGGTGTATGCTCCTCCGGCCCCCAAGGACAGCGACTCCTCCGAATATTTTTCTCCTTCGAACAGCGAGAATGGCAGCATTGGTAGCAGCAGCAGCAGCAATAACAGCAAGGGAACGGGGGCCCTGGGCGTGGTCACGTGCGTCGAGAGGGTCGACGGAGGGGACTCGACGGGGAGGGTCGTCGCGACCAACGTCTTTGAGAGGGGCAGCGACGGGAGGTACAGGATGATTCTGCACCACGGCTCCTCGGCCCCACCGCTGAGGAGAAAGGCGTAGCAGGGAAAATGAGAGGGAGAGGAGGAGCGAGGGATAGAAAGAGAGAGGAAGAAACAGGGGAGAGAGAGACGGAGAGAGAGGCGAGAGATACCACCACAAAGTAAACCAACCCTAAAGTCTTTTTCTCTTTTTGTTTCTTGTTTTTTTACACTAGCTCTTCTCTCACGAAGCATCAGCACCAACAGCACCAACAGCTCGAGGCGGCACCGCAGCCTCGAGCGCGGCCACCACGGCCGAGACCCTCTCGCCGAGCTCGGCGAGCTCGAGCCGCGCCTGCGCCGCGTCGGCCTCGGCGGCCTCGCACGCGGCCTTGGCGTCGCGGGCCTCGGCGGCCCCGCGCACGCGGGAGGCGCGCTCGTGCTCGAGCCTCGCCAGGGTCAGGGCGTGCTTCTGGCTGGCTGGCGCTGCTGTTGCTCGGTCGCCGCTCTTCTCTTTCGCCGCTTCTTCTTCTCTTCCCTCTTCTCCTGCTTTCGCCGCCTTGTCCCGCAGCTCGGCGGGGGCCGTCGCCCAAAACTCCTCGAGGCTCACCAGGTCGATCTCTTCCTCCGAGAACGAGGACTCGTAGTCCCTCGCCGCCTGGATCTCCCTGTCGTAGTGCCTCGCCTCGTAGGCCAGCGAGGCCACGGCGAGGGCGGCGGCGTCGGCCTCGGCCCGCGCGGAGGAGGCGCCGGCTCTCGCGAGGTCGGCGGCCTCTGCCGCGGTGCGGAGCGCGGCCTTGAGCCTCAGGAGCGCGAGGGCGCCGGCGGTGGCGAGCTGCCTGGATGATTGTGCAGAAGAAGTGCTTTTTGACTCCTGCTGCTGCTGCTGCTTTGCCCGGGCCTGCTCGACGAGGAGGGCCCCGGCGGAGCGGAGGGCCGCGAGCGCCGAGGCGAGGTCGGCCGAGGCGGCGGCGGACGCGGCGGTGGCGGCGGCAGAGGAGGTCGTCGTCGACGGCATCGAAGAAAGAGAGATCGAGAAGAGAGTCGCTTTGTTCCTTTTTTCAGTCTCTTTGAGCTTTCTTCTCTTTCCTCTTCTTGATTCTTTCGCCGCGATGCGTGGGGGAAGCTCAGGCGTGAGGGAGACAAGTAGCAATTCGTGCGGAGCGCGGGAATGAGCAGGGCGCGCGTTGAAAGAAGTCGAGTTTGTCAAACGATGCGTTTGGTTGCTTTTTTTCTTTTTTTCTGACCGTGGAGCGGAGTCCTTCAACGACACTTCTTTTTTCTTCTTCTTCTTCGCCTCCCTCGTCCTCCTTCGAGAACATGGTCTCCTTCCTCCCCTTCACCTCCCGCAGCAAGGCCACCGCTGACGGCGGAGCCGCCCCTCTCGGCACCGGGGGCAAGCCGGCCAGCCCCTTTTCGCGCTTCAAGCAGAAGGCTGCCGAGATCACCTCTTCTTCTTCTTCGCAGTCGCCGTATATGCTCGTGCCCGGGGCGCCGCTGCCGCACATCGTGCTCCCTGTCGTGCACGTAAGTTTTCTTTGGGATCCCCTTTGGAACGCGTGCAAAGGGGCAGAGAGAGACACGGGTGGGGAGAGGAGGCGGGTTTCAAAGCCCTCTTTTTTTGCTCTCTCTCTCTCTCTTTCTCGTCTCTTTGCTCTTCTTTCGTCGCGCTCGCGTCAGCGACGAGCGACGCCTTTTCTCTTTTAAATCTTCTTCTCTTTTTTTCTTCCCCCTCTCTCACTTCGTCGTTCTCTTGTCTCTTCCACCACGAATCGAACCAGGGTGGCCACGTGGAGATCGGGGCCGCAACGGGCGAGTTCGTCCTGATCGTCGTCGCGCGCGGGCGCGTGTGCCCCGTCTCTCGCAACTACGTGGCGGCCCTGGCCGAGCTCTCGCCCGACCTCGAGGCCCTGGGCGTCGAGACCGTGGTCGTCTCCGGCTCGGACTCGCGCCCGGCCGCGGCGGCCTTCGGCGACGCCGTCCGCGCCGCCGCCTCGACCGGCGCCTCCGGAGGAGGGGGGGGGGGCTCGTCGGCTCCGGGATCCCCCTCGTCGTACCCGCTCGACGACCTGCCGTTTAAGCTCGCATATGGCCTCACTCCCGAGATGATGAAGGGTGAGGACCTTGTCCTTTCCACTCGAAAAAGTCGAGGTCGAAAAGAAAAAAAGAGCGTGCTTAAAAAATAAAAATAAAAATAAAAAACCAAAATAAAAAATAAAAACAGCCTGGGGCCTCTACGCCTCCGCCCCTCGCCTCCCTCCCCCGGCACCCGCGGGCCGCGGCTCCGCCTCCGCCGCCGCCGCCGGCGAGGAGGAGATGATGATGGCCGCGCCTCCGTCCAAAGAGGAGGCGTCTTTGGGGCAGCAGCGCCGCGCCATGCCTGAGCCGGCGCTCTTTCTGCTCGACGCCGACGGGCAGGTAGTCTTTGCCGACGTCTCCAACTCGCCGTTTTGCAGGCCCGACCTCACGCTCGTGATCGAGGGGATCCGCTTCGTGCTGGAGACGGGGTACCCGACGCGCGGGACGCTGTTCTTCGAGGAGTAGAAAGCAAGCGGTGAAGGAAAAGGTGTCGAGTTGGAAGTTCGAAAGGAAAAAGGTGAGAGAGGTGAGCGAGTGAGAGAAAATGACCAAAATCGACGTTGCGAGTTTTTTTTCCAGGGAGTTTAGAGTACATACATACGACACAAACACACGCGCACGCGGAGAGAACAAAAAAAGAGAATAAGAAATAAAAGAGAGAGAAGCAAGGGGGGGGAGAGAGAGAGAGAGAGAGAGAGAGAGAAAGAGAGAGAGAGAGAGAGAGAGAGAGAGAGAGAGAGAGAGAGAACGAAGGAGAGAAAGAGAAGAGAGAGAGGGAGCGACGACGCTTGCTTTTTTTCCCTTCTTCCCCTCCCTCCCCTCCTACTTGTTCTCTCGATTACCTTCGCATTTACTTCGCCCGAAGCGAAAGGGAGTTTTCTGTTTTTACAAAAAGGGACAATGTGTTGGAACGAAAAAAAGAGCTTCGAAAGAAGAAGAAGAGGAAGGGGGCGTCGTTGTTGTTGTTGTTGCTGCTGCTTCCGGTCTCTCTCAGTCTCTCTGCTCTGCCTCTCCCTCACCCGCCTCCTCCCTCCGTCGCAACCCCGTCCCGCGCGTCCCACAGCCTCCGCAGCGCCCTCTCCGTCGCTTGCTCGACCTCAGAGGCGAGAGAGGGAGATTGTCGCCGAGCTTCTGCTGCTGCTCCCACTCCTCCTCCTCCCGCTCCTCCTCCTCCTTCTTTCCACAAAAGCTTCCAGGCGGCAGCCAGGGCAGCGGCCGTTACGGCGTCTTCGGCGTCTGCCGCGGCCCGGGAGACCACCTCCTTCCTCGCTCCCGGGGCAGCTAGGAAGGAAGCGGCAGTGGCGGCAGCGGCGCTGCTGCTCGTGCTGTTCTGGTTCCCGATCCCGTTTCCTCCGCCGCTCCCCGATCTCTCGCCGCCGGCGCTCCCGACGCGGGCCCTGCGCTCCATCTCCGCCGCCACGGCCTCGTCCGCCCTTGCGGAGACCTCTGCGTCCGAGGCGAGCTCCTCGAGCAGGCGGCGGCGGAGCTTCTCGAATGTGCCTGTTTTTTTTTGTGAGGGAAAAGGTCGAGGTTGAGGTCGAGAGAATTCGTTCGAGCGTTTTTCTCTCTCGAAATTGAAACAGTCCTGCTTCAAAACTTCGTCTATTCTTCTCTTACCGTCCTTGATCAGCAGCTGGATGACCTCGTCGACGTCTGCTGTTGGAGGCGGCGGCGCATTGTTGGCCTGTGTGGGCGCGGCCATGCTGAGGGAAGGGAGAGAAGCTTCCGTGTCTCAACTCGTCGGCGATTCGATTCTATTTTAGACTAAACACTCTCTCGAGTTGTTTTTTTGGCTTTTGCTTTTTTTCCCTCCTTCTTTTCGTTATCTTACTTCAAACTTCTTTCGGCAACGCGTTGCATCTCTTTCTCTCTCTTTCGACTGGAATAGAATAGCTCGCTGATCGAGCGAAATGCGTGCCTCCATGCCGCTAGCTGCTACTGGGCGCCAGCAGGCGCTGGTGGCGACCAACGAAACGGCGCCTCGTCTCCGTCGCCCGCAGCCGTCGTCATTGTCGTTGCAGCGGGTCGCGATTGATCTCGCCTCGGCACGGCGTCGGCGCCGCTCTCTCACGGCTACGTTCGCCGTGCCCTCCGCCAAGGCGACTACGACAACAACAACGACGACGACCGCATCCCCTTCGACGTCGAGCGCGCACTCTCCTTCCTCTTCTTCTTCTTCTTCTTCTTCTGCGCACAAAGCTTCCACCTCCTCGACGCCGACGTCAAGCTCGTCGTCTCGGCCAATTCCGCTCGACCAGCTCCCGCGCCCGCTGCAGGACTCTGTCGTCGTGCTCTCGGCCCCGAATCCGCGAGCTCCTGGGGGGCAGACGCCAGTCTACGTGCTGGGAGTGTCGCATGTTTCCAAGAGGTCGCTCGACAGGGTGAGATTGCCGGTGTTTCTCTTCGTTTCCGTCCGACGTCGACGACGCTTTGCTTTATCCTAATTTTCACTCGACCCTCACCCTCTTTTCCCCCGACCTCTTCCCCCGCCCCTCCTAGATCTCCGAGCTCATGGCCCTCGTCAGGCCCGAGGTCGCCGTCCTCGAGCTCTGCAAGGACCGCGTGGGGCTGCTCCTGCCACAGAAGCGCGGGCCGCAGCTCTGGCACGCGCCCGAGGTGAGGCTGCTCGGGCTGCCGAGCCCGAGCGGCGGCGAGGCGGCGGCCGCCGAGGCAGCAGAGGCGGAGGGAGGAGAGGGAGCGAGAGCAGAAGCAGCTCCGCCCCCTTTCCCTTTCTCCGCCGACGAGCTCCTTCGCGCCTGCCGCTGCGCCCCCGGGGCCCCCGTTTCGACCGCGGACATCGAGCGCGACTGCGTCTCGCTGCAGGCCACGGGCCTCTTCTGCGCCGTGAGGCCGTCGACGTCGCTGCCGCCGGCCAGCGCCGCGCCGCAGTTCGTGCGCGGGCTCGTCGACGCTCTCAGCGGCCGCAAGAGCGGCGCGGCGGCGACCGGCGACGGGGGCAAGGGGGGAGGGGCGTCTCCCTCCTCGGAGGCCAGGATGCAGCCCGTGCTGCCCCTCGGGGAGATCAGGTTCAAGGCGACGCTCCGCGAGCTGCCCCCGCTCGCCTCCGTGAGCTGGCGCCTCTCGTCGGCGCTCGAGGCAGCGGAGGGCGTCTCCGTCGACGAGAAGGAGGCAAAGGCGGCCTGCGCCGCGTGCCTGGCCGACGCGGAGGCGCGGGGAGCCGCCCGCGGTGGCAACTCGTCCTCCGCCGCCGGCGCGACTGCCGCCGCGCTCGCCGCCGCGGCGCCGCTCTTTCGCGCCGCCGTCCGCGGGCGCGACCCCGCCTCCGTCTCCGTGCAGTACGAGGGCATCGGGGGACCCGCCGTCGAGGCCGTCTTGCGCCCCGGCCCCCCCCTGGGGATCCGAGGAGCCCCCGAGACGGGCCTCGAGTCATCTGCCGAGGAGGGGCGCGGCGCCGGCGTCGAGCCGTTTGTGCCCTACAGGGGCCCCCTGGCCCTGACAAAGACGATGCGCGTCGAGAACCTGGCCGACGTCTTGGAGCTCGAGCTCGAGAGCGTCGACGACGTCTCGCCCGTGGACGGCGTCGGCGGGGCGAGCAGCAGCAGCGGCAGCAGCGCTGGGACCTTTGCCGCTCGCTGGCCCAAGCTCGAGCCCAAGAAGAAGAAGAAGAAGGAGGAGGAAGGCGAGAGCGCCACCGCCGCCGCCGCCGCCGAGGAAGAAGAGGAGGAAGAGGAAGAGGAACAGAAAGGAGACTCCAAGTCCCTCTTCGACCCGCTGGTCGAGGCGACTGCCACCTGGCTGACCAAGGAGTACGCCAGGCACCAGTCGGCTGCGGCGGCGGCAGCGGGGGTCGCCGACGGGGACGGGTGGAGAAGGGCCCTCGACACGGCCGCAAACGCTTCTTCCTCTTCTCCTTCTTCCTCCGATGCTTCCGATGCTTCCGATCTTGCTGCCGTCCAAGTGCTCTTGGGAGACGCCCCGGCCTCGCGGACGAGCAAGCAGCTCGCTGCCGGGGTGCTCAAGGCCCTCCCTCTGGCCCTGGGAGCGGCCGTGGCCTCCGTCGGGGCTGCCGTCGCGGTGCTCTCGGGCCGGGTCGACGCTTCCTCTCTCCCGGCCTCGCTCGATGTTTCGACCCCGGAGGCGCAGGCAGCCGTCGCCGCCGCCGCCGCGGCCGCCTCTCTGGCTGTGTTCTGGCCCCTCGTCGGCCCTCTCGTCCAGATCGAGCGCTTCTCCAAGCTCTCCGCGGAGCAGATCGAAGAGGACGTCGCCCCGCGAGAGCCCCTGTCGGTCACGACGAGGACGCGCTTTGGCGGCGAGGACGCGCTGATGGGCTGGCCCGGGGCGCGAAGGGCCGTGGTCGACGAGAGGGACAGCTTCATGGCGGCCTCGGTCTTCGCCGCCGCGAGGGGCGAGTCGTTCGTTCCGGCGTTCGTGCTGGACAGGGACGCGGACGGGAGGGGCGTCTGGCGCTACGCGATGCCTCGGGGCGAAGTCGGGGAAGAAGATTTCGCGTCCTCTTCTTCCTCCTCTTCGACCCCTCCGACATCGACCTCTTCGACCTCGACCTCGACCTCACCGCCGCCATCAAAGCTCTCCTCGCTCGTCTTGCCCAAGAGGGGCGGCGAGGGTGTCTACTCCCCGGTGCCCGCCCCGCGGGCCGTCGTCGCCGTCGTGGGCACGGCGCACGCCGCCGGGATCCGCAGGGCCTGGGCGAGGCTCGTCGAGGAAGACGGAAAAAAGAGCGGAGGAAAGGACGCGCGGGCGGTCGCGGCCGCGGCGCTCGAGGGGGAGACTCTGGTGTGAAAGAAAACGAGGCCTCCCTTTATTCGCGATTCGTTTTTTCTTCTTTTTTGCAATCACTTGCGGGGGAGGGAGCGTTTTCCTTATTATTATTATCTAGTGCGCCTTTCCTCTTTTCGAGCTCCTTTTCCACTTACAGAGGGGAAAAATAACCTTGAAGAAAAATACTCCTTTTTTACTTCCTTCCCTTGTACTCGGCGACCTCGACGGTCAGCTCGACGCCGCGGCCGCACTTCTCGGGGTCGACGAAGAAGTACTCGCCGACCTTCTCGGCCTTCCAGGAGACCTTGCCCGAGGGCTTGTCGTGGTTGAACTCCTTGACGACGAGACCCTTGGTGTCCTCGAACTCCTTCTCGGACTTGAGGCAAACCGCTGGAAACGTTTTTCGAGTTTTATTTTGAGTTTTTTTGTTTTTGAAGGGGGTTGTGTGAGAGTGAGCTCTCTTGTCGTTCCTCTTCTCTCCTCTTTCTCTCACTCTCTTTCTCTCCCCTCGCAGAAAAAAGAAAACAAAAGAGGAAAAACCACGACTCACGTTTCGAGATCTGGTAGAGCGCGTACGAGAGGCCGCCGCCCCACTTGAAGACGACGGTGTCGCCGACGTTGGCCTTGATAGGCCCGAGCTTCTCGGCGGGTGGGGACTGCAGGGCCGGGATGCCCCAGTTGACGACGATTTCTGGTTTGTTTTGTTTTCGATTGGAGTTTTCATTGATGAAACGAGGGGGTGCGGTCGCCATTGTGAGCCGTGGGAGAACGAGAGAAGAGAGAAAAAGGAAAGGGAGGATAACAGGATAAATGTTCGGCCGAGGCATCTGCTGAGCGAGCGCCAGGCGGCGCCAGCGCCGCCAATTCCGATGCCAACGATCAAGAGACCTCGCGTCCGGTACTCTCTGGTGCTGCGATACGTGCCCCCTTTTGTACCCAGGGACATAAAAGTGATCACGTTTTACTCATCGATAGGGAAGAGGGAGCGAGGAAGAGGCGAGAAGGGAGAGTAATCCGCTATTAAAGTGTTTCGCTCTTCAAGCGTGTGCCCCGCACGCTCATTTCCCAGGACGGCTAGAATTGCCCCCCCCCGCTCACGATGAAACTCAGCTTCAACTCACCTTTGGCCTCTTTGGCCTGCACCACGGCGGCGAGGAGGCAGAGCACGAGGGCGAAGATGGCGCGCATCATTTTTTGCCGAATACGAAGAGAGCCGGAGGGGGAGAAGAGTCGAGTTTCGAATCCTTGTTGTCAAGCTGCGAGGGAAGATGTGATAGAAACCTTTACCTCAAGGAGGGAAAAAAAAACTCTCCAACTTTCTTGTTCTTCAACGCCACGCGCTCAGCCCACGCGCGCGCCCGCCTTTGTTTGGTTTATCGATTTATAGTACAACAGGCAACCATAAAGAAAAGCACCACTTTCAATCAGCTGCTTCAGTTGGAGTACATGCGTGTAAAAAACAAGAAAAAGTTCTCCTTTCCTCCCCCCCCCCTCTAGTACCAAACCCCGCCCCTCCACCGGTGCCAGGCTTCGGCGGCAGTCCACAGCGCGATCCACCCCGCCGCGTGCAGCGCCGCCTGCCCGATCAGCCAGTCGATCTCCGCGGTGCGCCCGAGGTACAGGCGCGTCTTGGCCGACGAGAGCGCCCGCTTCCTCCGGGCGAGCAGCGAGGTCCTCTCGCTGCCGTCGCCGTTGCCGCCGCCGTTGCCGATGCTGTCGTCGTAGTCCTCTTCGTCGTCGTCGCCCTCCCCCTCCGTCTCGGTCTCTTCTTCCTCGGCCCGCTTCATCGTCTCGAACCGGCGCCGCTCCCTCCGGACCAGGGCCGCATGGATAACCGAGACCCAGTGGCAGCTCATGACCTGGTTTGCGGCCAGGAAGGCGACCGTGGCGGTCCTGCCCGTGATCAGGTGCGTCGCCGCCGCCGACGAGAGCAGCGAGGCCGCGAGCGGCGGGAGCGCGGGGGGCGAGGCGGGCGGCGGGGACGAGAGTCCCGCTCCCGGCGCCGCCGCCGCGCCGCCGCCGCCTCCGTTGTTGTTGTTGTTGTCGACCACGGGCGAGAGCGAGCCCAGCAGCGCCGTCGTCAGGCTCGACAGCACGCCCGCGACGATCTCGTGCATCTCGCGGCCGAGGAACGCCTCGCGGTCGGCGGCGGCCGTCTTGACGGATCCCAGGATGAGCACGACGCACGCGAGCGTCGAGAGCGCGTGGGAGCGCGGCGGGAGGAGGAAGCCCACGCCAGGGAGGGCGATGGCGTAGACTCTGGGGACCTTGAAGAAGAAGGTGATCCTGTTTTGTTGTTCGGTTGAGAGAGAAGGAGCAGGAAAAAAAAAAAGTGAGTTTCTCCTTTCCCTTTCCCGAGGGGAAAAATCTCAAAAAACGAAAACGAAAACGAAAAAAAAGGAGCTCCACTTCGTGGAAACGAAGGAGAAAAAAACTCTCTGCTCTTCTCTTTCTCACCAGTTCGCAGGCTCCGAGGCCTCCTCGAGCGAGGTAGCCCTGGGAGGGAACGCGAACCGGACCGCGTCCGGCTCGAACGCCACCCGCTGCTGCTGCAGCTGCAGCGGCGAGGGCGCCGGCTGCTGCTGGAGCCGCAGCAGCAGGGTGTCCTCCTCGTCGGCGTCGAGCGCGACCGCCGAGGTGCCCAGCCACGATGGCAGGAACCCCACGGGACGCAGCGGCGTGCCCTTGCGGGCCCAGGTGTTGCATACCGTCATCAGAAGCACCGACACGCGCACCCAGGGCATCACGCGCACCCTGAGCCTCGCCGCGTCGGCCGGGTACTTCGCGCACGCGACGGCGAGCGAGAAGTAGAGCAGCGTGCCCGTGTAAAGGCACCAGGGGCTCTGCTGCCACGCGAAGGCCAGCGCTGTCGAGCCGACGACGCCGAAGAGCATCAGCAGCGTGGTGGCGTCGGTCTTGACGGCCTGCGGGTTGAGCCAGTCCCAAAACTCCTTCTCGAGCGAGGAGTCGACGTAGGCGCCAAAGCGATCCGTTGCAAAGGACGAGGCGGTGAGCGGCGGTCCCCGAGGGACGAGGCGCGGGGGGCGCGCCTTGCGGAGGAGCTCCCTCCTGGCCCGCCGCTCCTGCTCTCGGCGGCGCTTCAGGTGAGACTCGCTGCATGACGTGTCCTCTATCGAGGCGAGCAGCCGGGCTCCTGCTGCGGCCGTCGATGCGGACGTCAATGGACCGTCGTCGATGATGCTGAACGACGAGCGGCTTCGCGCGCGGAACTGCGAGGACGGGGCGCGCATCGTTTTTCGACTTCAATCTCGCGACCGAGTGGCAATCGGTCGCGAGACTCAGGCGGAAGGAAAAGTTGCCGACGTCGAGAGGCAAGCCCCGAAAAGACGGATTCTTTTTTTCCTCTTCGAGATTGGAAAGGCCGACGGCGTGACCAGCGAGAGAAGTTCTCGACGTTGTAACTAGCCCTAGAATTTGAAAGTCACTTTTTTTTACATAACTTGAACGAAAACTTTGTTGAAAAATACCGGCAGTCCTAGCGAATTTACTCGAGGGCGCTCTCCGAGATTGGGGGCTCGACAGCGGCGAAAGACGAGGGGGAATGAAAATGGAAAGAGATGGAAGAAAAAAAAAGGGAACAAGAAGAATCCAGAGGGGGGGGAGGGTTCAAGGATGAGTAGCTTCACGAGCCCTTGCTTTTTCCCGCGCCATCTTTCATTTTGCTTCTTCAACTCCTTCAAGCTGCGGCAGTCGAAATCTCTTCAAGCGGCGGCGGCGGCGGCAGCGAGATCCTCGAGCGGCGGCAGCGAAAACCACAGCGTGCGCTCGCCCGCGAGCGCGTCGAGCTCCTCGAGCACGAACCAGAAGCAGACGACCGCGGAGACCTGCAGGCCCAGCGCGAGCAGGACCGAGTCGATCCGGGCGCTGCGCGCGAGGGGGGTCGAGGCGGCGGCGGCGGCGGCGGCGGCGGAGGGACGCGGAGAGGAGGGGGGGCGGCGAGAGAGGGACTGGCGGCGGCGGCGGCGGCGCGAGGCGACGCCAACCTCTTCTCCTTCTCCTCCTTCCCCCTCCTCCTCTTCCTCCTCCTCCTCCTCCTCCTCTTCCTCCTCCTCCTCCTCTTCCTCCTCCTCCTCCCGCTTCTTCCTCCTCGCCAGCTCCGAGTCCCTGAACGTCCTCCTCGCCTGCGACTGCCAGGCAAAAATCACGTGCGTGGGGAGCAGCAGCCCCAGGCAGACCTGCATCGCGAGCATGACCGCCGCCGTCGCCCGGTCGTCGGCGACCGCGCAGGCCGGCCGCGGCCGGCCCGCGCCGCGGAGCGCCGCGGCCGCGGTGCTCGACGGCAGCCGCACCAGCCACCGCGTCAGCGCCGACAGCACGCGGGCCACCTCGACGTGCTTCTCCCTGCCGAACAGCGCCTCGCGGCCGGCGGCGGTGCTGCCCAGCACCGCCGTGGCCGCCAGCGCGCAGAGCACCGACACGAGCGCGTGCGCCCTGGGGGGAACGACGAGCAGCGACGGGAGCAGCAGGGCCTGCACCCGCGGCGTGCGCGTGAAGAACGCCGACCAGTGTCTGGCCCAGGGCGGGGAGTTGGCCGCGGCGGCGATCCAGTGCGCGGGCACGCCGGCCCCGAAGTGGGCGTACGCGTTGGACGCGAGTGCGGACGACGGCCCGCCGCCGCCGCGGGCGTCCCCCGCCCGAGCCCTCCCGGACGCGAGCGCCACGGCGGCCGCGTGCGCCGCCCCGCTGCTCCCGCTCCCGCCGCCCCGCAGGAACGCGGCCCCCCATGCCTGCGCGGACAGCGGCAGCGAGAGGAAGGCGTTCGCGCACGTGGCCAGCAGGGCGGCGAGCCGCGCCAGCGAGACCACCAGCGTCCGGTGTTTTTCATAGAGGCGCCACCGCCGCGAGGCGGCCGCGGTCAGCAGCAGCATCGCCGCGGCGGCCGCGGCGCTCGGCAAGAGCGGCATGCCCTGCCGGACGAAGACCGCGACGGCCGTCAGCATGCAGAAGGAGAGCACCGCCGAGGTCAGCGCATCGAGTTGCGCGAGGCGGCCCGACTGCGTAAGGTGTGCCCAGAAGGCGCGCTCGACGCGGGGGTCGCGGAACTCGCCCGTGAACGGGCGGGTGCGCCAGTTGGAGACGGGTGAGGGGGAGGGGGAGGGGCAGGTGGAGGGAGGGGCGGCGGCAGCGAGGTCGCTTTCTGGAGGAGGCCGAGGAGGCGGAGGAGGCCGAGGAGGCGGAGGAGGAGAGGGAGGAGGCCGGCGGCGGCCGCGGTGAGCCCCTTCGCCTTTGATTGTCGCCGCCGTCGCATTTTCCTCTTGCGCATGACCTTTCTTCCTGTCTGGCGCCGCAGCAGCAGCTTCTCCTCCCGCGAGAGCCGCCCCACGGGGGCGGTCCCTTTCCATCTGCCTTCTTTAGAACATGGGAAACATTCGCCGGAGAGGAGCCGTTGGGGCCTTCCAGATGGTTCGTCTCTCTCCGCTCTTGGTACTCGCACGGTTTTTAAAGTGGAGGCCCTCACCCTTTTTTTCCCTTGGCGAGCTCGTTTCTTCTTTCTCTTTTTTTTCCACCTCCTCTTTTTTTTCCACCTCCTCTCTCTCTCTCTCTCTCTCTCTCTCTCTCTCTCTCAAGCGCTCGGCGCCCCGGGCCCGGAGCTCCGCCCGACGACGTCGAACAGCGCCACTTCGACCTCGGAGCCGGCGTTCACCACAAAGCTCGCGTAGTCTCCCGGCGTCTTTTCGCTCTCGATCGGACGCTGCGCCCGCCTCGTCTCTTCGCTGCTGCTTTTTCTGCCGCCGCCGCCGTCGCCGCCGCCGCCGTCGTCGCACCAGCCTGCCGCCGCGGCCGGGACTCGCAAGGGCAGGTGGTCGACGTACCACACGCCGGGCACCGACGGGCAACGGACGTAGCTCCCTGAGGTCGTCACGAGGCTGTTGCACTCGGTGCACTTGGCCTCGGAGGTGGTCGACGCCGCTCCTCTCCCCTCTGCCTCCCTGGCCCCCGCGGCGGCCTCGGCGGAGCTCGCGTTCTGCCTCACCCCGGCCAGCACGCACCTCCTCGTCCTTCCGCTCTGCTTGTCAGATGCCAGAGGGTTGGATGCCGCCATGATGCCGGCGGTGTTCCGCTGCTCGGCCATGGCGTCCGTTTTCGATTTCGTCGCCTGAAACTCGGGAAAGCGCAGCACGAGCCTCGCCTCGACCTCGGAGCCCGGGAAGCAGGCCGAGCGCGACAGCGGCAGCTTTGCGATCTGGTAGTAGCTGTCGCTGGCCCTGATCGTGCTCGGGATCTTGGGGGGGGCGAGCCACTGGGTGCCGGCGTAGGAGGCGTCGAGCGCGGGCCACGAGCCGGAGTCGCCGCCGGCTCGGTCGCCGCCGCTGCCGCTTCCGCCTGCTGGCGTCGTCAAGACACATTTTGACGCCGCCGACGAGCATTTCGGCAGAGGCGGACGGGCCGCAACCGCGGACGCATTGGCCTCTTTCTGCGTCGGCGGCGGGTCGGAGAATGGATGCGACGAGGCCTCGACGGTACAGATGACGGAAGCGAAAAGGGCCGCGAGAGCGAGGAGTCGTGCGAGGCGGGAGAGCATTGGTTCGATTGTTTCACGCCGAGAGGGCAGCTTCCCGAGAAATTAAAGTGATCCGAGATTCTCAGCCTTTTTTCTCCCTTTTTTTCCCCCTCCGCTTTTCTCTTTCTTTTTATAACACGCGAACCCTCTCTCACTTCCGCCAAACTCTCACTTCCGCCAAACTCTCAAGCGCTCTGCGCTCCCGATCCCGTAGCAGTACCCGCAGCGCGAGGGACGATGTCGAAGAACGCGACGTCGACCGAGGAGCCCGCGTTGACGACAAAGGCGGCGTACGCGTCGTTCTCCGCCAGCCTCTCTTTGGGCTTCCTCGACGCTTCGTCGTCGCACCACCCTGCCGCGCCCGTGGGCACCTTGAGCGGGAGCGTGTCCACGTACCACACGCCAGGAGTTGACGGGCAGAGCTTGACTTGCTCGTCGCCGCTTTTGTTGCTGTCGTCGCCGTAGCCGCCTCCGGAAGAAGAAGAGGAAGAGTAAGGAGGAGCGGCGACGGCGAGCGCGTCACACTCGGTGCAGCCCCCAGCAGAAGAGGAAACCGCGCTCGCCGCTGCCGCCGCGGCTGCCGCCTCCTGCGGCGTCGCCAGTCCCGTCACTCCTGCCAGCACGCACCGCCGCACCGTCCTGGAGTCGGCGAGCTCGTTCACCTTGGGCAGCAGCCCCGCGGTGCACTTTGTGCCGTTGGTGGCCGGGAGACGGAGGACGAGCCTCGCCGCGACGGCGGAGCCCGGGGCGCAGGCGGATCTGGACAGAGGGAGCTTGGAGATCTGGGGGGAGGGAGGGCGAGAGAAAGAAGAGCGTGAGAGAGAGAGAAGAAGAAGAAGAAGAAGCAAAAGAAGAAGAAGAAGAAGAAGAAAAAACTGCCGCCGCCGCGCTTCTCTTTCCCTCTCCTCCTCCATCTCTTTCCACCTCTTTACCTGGAAATAGCTCCCAGCGGCCTTGATGTGCATCTTCGCCGCCGCGGGAGCCGGCGGGAGCCACACAGTGCCGGCGTACGCCGCCTCGAACTGGCTCCAAGCCGGGTCGTCGGCGGTGTCGTTCGCCAGCGGGCGCACGAGGGCGCAGGAGTGTGAGGCAGAGGCGTTTTTGTTGTCGCTTTCCTCCTCCGTTGGCGCCATCGCGCACACCGGTAGAGTCCTATCCAGAGCGGCCAGGGCGGCGGCCTTGGCGGCTGCCGCTTCGGCGGCGCTTGCGGCCGAGGTCTTGACCCTGTCCGGCTGCGCGAGCTCAGGGGCGACCTGCGAGTACACGTCCAGCTGAGCGTCGGCCGGCGTCACGGCGGCGCCGAGGAGGATGACGACGAGCACCGCCGTCGCGAGAGCGATCAGCATCGCGAGCGCGGGTGCGTGTCGGGTCATGTTTTGATTCTGATGTCGGTACTCTTGGCGAGTCGAATGATCGAGTGCCACAGCACCAGGGATCGGCGACGAGGAAGGGAAGGCTCCAGAGGCGCTTTCGGGGGGGGGGGGAGAAAGGCCGGACGACGAGGACGTTTCTCGTTGCCTGCCGCCGGGAAGAAAAAGGTGTGAGGTTGGCTGCGTCTGTTTTTTTCCCCTCACTTTCTGCTTTTCAATCCTTTTTTCCTCTCTCTCCCCCCCCTTGGATGCTCCCAGCCGCGTCATCGCGCTGCTGCTTTTCCGCGAGGGGATCGCACGCAATCAGGCTCTTCTTGTCGAGTAGAAATCAGCACCAGAACGCTCCTCGGAGCCTCTCAAAGGCGACGATGGCAACTTTGACATCACCTTGTCCATCACCGTCTCAACCTCTTCCGTTTGGCGACGTCTTTTTCCTCGACTCGTTCGCGCTCAGGCAGTGGTCCGAGACGGCCTCCGGGACGCGCTTCGACCCGCAGGAGGTCTCCCTGGAGTCTGTGGTGAAATTGGTTCACGATGCGCACGCTGCCGGGAGCGCCCTGGTCGACGGGTGAGGGTTGGAATTCGAAGGGGGGTTCTTCTTTCTTCTTCCTCTTCTTCTTCTTCTTCCGACCTCGATCAAAATACTCAAAAACTCAAAACTTCGGGGGGAAAAAACTAATCTAGCTACGCCCCCTTTTGCAAACACGTCTTCATCGAAAACTTCACCTCTGCCGCCCCCGGGTGCCTCCCGATAACGGATCAAAACAAGCACCTGCTGCGGAGCGGGTACACCTCGAGGAGACCGGAGGAGCTCGCAGTGCTGTCGCGCTGGTTTGAGGAGGGCGAGGTCCTCACCGGGATCAACGAGGGGAAGCCCCCGGCTCCGGCCAAGTTTCTCGACGTGATTCTCTACTCCCGGGAGCAGCTCGTCAAAGAGCGAGAGGCGATGCCGAGCAAAGAAGATCAATCTCACCCTCTGCCACCGGAAGCGGGCCCCCAGTGGGGAATTATATCGGTAAAAGCTCAAGATGAAAGCCACGAGACGCCGATGCAGCCGATCACCGCGATGCGCAACGCGCTCGGCCGCGACCAGGGCGGCAGCGGCGTTCCTTTAGATAAAGCGAAGTACGACGAGGCCGTGGAGTACTGGAGGGAGAGGGCTGCCATCGTTCGTGGGTCGCCGAGTGGAGAGTAGACGTTCACTTCCTACTGTAAGCCCTCGTGCGAAGTTCTCTGCTCGTGAGAGCATCGGATCCAGGCACTCCGCTCACTATGATTCATGGGGGGCTCGAGTGAGTTTTCCCCCCCTTTTGACGTCGAAAATGTGTTGAAACGTGTGATGGTCGCGCGTATTTCTGTTTCTCTTCGAAACTTTCGCTTTTTTTTTTACACCTTTTTGTCGGCATTCTCGGCGCTGTCGCCGTCTTTGTTCTCCTCGGCGGCGAGCTGCATGAGGTGCGCGACGTCGAAGCCGCTCGCGGCGGTCGCGGCGGCCAGCGGAGTGGCAGACGAATCGGCGGCGCTGCTGGCGTCGCCGTCGCGCGTCTCGCCCCGGAACGGAGCCAGAGCCTCGCCGCTGCTCGAGCTGCTCCCGCCCCCTCCGCCCCCGCCGCTCCCGCCGCCCCCGCCGTCGACCTTGGCTCTCTGCAGCCTCTCGAGCAGCGTCCTCAGCTCGTCCTCCCCGAGCGACTCCCTCAGGAACCCCAGGGCCCGCTTGAGCTCCTCCTCCGAGATGACGCCGTCGTTGTCCTCGTCGAGCACGTGCATGCGCTCGCCGATCCGCGCGTCGACGGCGTCGAGCTCGCGCTCGATCCGGGCCAGGATCGCGGGGACGCGCCCCGCCAGCCGTGCCGCGCCCAGGTTGGCCGCCGAGGTGTCCGCCTCGAGGAGCCCGCTGCCGGCCCGGGGGCGCTCGGCCTCCGCGGCGCCCGAGCTGCGGAAGACGAGCGAGGGCGCCCCCCGCGCGGCGGCGCCGGCGTTGAGCCGGTCGACCTCCTTCCTGACCAGGTCCATGAACTCGCCGCGCTCCGCGGCGACCCCGGAGGTCGAGGCCAGGGCCGCCAGCGCGGAGAGCACCTTGCGCATGCGGGCCTCCTTGGCGGCAGCGGCGTGGGCCGCGCGCTCCTCGGCGGACTCGCCGCCGACAAAGTCGAAGTCGGCGGGGGGCTCGGACACCGAGGAGGGGAGGGCCGCCGCGGCCGCCGCCTCCTTGAATACGGCGGCGGCGGCCCCGGCTGCGAGGGCATCCGCGGCGGTGTCGATGCTCGGCGGGGGGATCGCTGTTTGCGGGGGCGCCGTTGTTCCCGCTGCTGCTGCCTTCGCCGTCGCCATCGCGCTCGAGTCGGCCGCCGACGCCGACGCCGCCGCGTTTGATGCCGCGATCAGCCTCGAAGCGTCGAGGGCCGAGGCCGCAGCGGCGGCGACGCCTTCGCCACCTCCGAACGCAGCAGCCGCGTCCTTGGCCTCCTCCTCGATCAGCTCCTCCTCGCGCCGCAGAGACTCGAGCTTGCGCTCCAGGGCCACCGCCTTGTCCGCGGCCGCGGCGCCCTCGGCAGTGCCCGCCGCGGCCGCGGCCTCGAGCGACGCGGCCTCGATGGCCTCGTCCGGGAGCACGCCGAGCGTCTCCCTCAGCCTCGCGACGTCGGTAGAGGTCGGGGCCGGGATCGTCGCCGGAACCGTCGAGACGGGAGCAGCGGCGGCGGCGGCGGCGGAGGGAGCCGCTCCCGCCGCCTCCGCCGAGGCCAGCGCCTCCTCCCCCCTCGCCCGAGGGGAGACAAACGGCGCCGTCACCGTGAACGCCCTGCTCAGCAGCAGCAGGCTCGACGGGAGCTGCCTCGTCAGCGACAGGTCGAGCCACTCGTCCATCTGCCGCTCCATGTAGAGCCGCGCGCCCTCGCCGAAGGGGGCCCGCATCCCCCGGGCGCGGCAGGCGGACCGGAGCTCGTCGTCCGAGAGCGAGCCCAGGCCCTCGTCCCTGATCGCGCGGTCGTCGGCCTTGATTCGCGACAGGTGCGAGCGCAGCCTCGACGCCAGGAAGGCGTCGGTGCCGAACGGCTGGATGCCGGCGAAGCGGCACAGGCTGGCCAGCTGCGTGCGGTCGAGGTTGTCCAGCGTCAGCTCGTCCGAGAACAGCGAGGCGAACCGCGTGACCTCGGCCGCCGAGACGGGCTCGCCGCCGCGGACGCGCTTCATGAAGGCGTAGAGCTCCGCGGCCGACGCCTGCGTGGCCCCCGAGGACCGCGAGCTGTTCTTCATGTCCTTGGCGAGCTCCGCGACGGTGTCCTGCAGGAAGCGGGCCACCTCGAGCTTGGCCTTGACGCGCCGCTTGAGGGCCTCCTCGCGCTGCAGCGCGGTCTCGAACGTCGACGGCAGCATGTTCGGGAACAGCTTCAGAGCGATCGGCAGCAGAAATTCCATGAACGGCACGACGAGGAAGACGGCCACGGGGACCAGCCGAAAGACGTCGGCCACGGTGCGCGTGAGCTGCCTGCGCTCCCTGCGCGTCAGCGCGCGCCCCCGGGCCGCGGCCGCGACGAGGCGCGACGCGATCTTGACCTCGGCCCAGAGGAGCTTCGTCCCCGCCCAGTAGTGCCGCGCCTCGGCCTTGGCGTGGGACCACCACCCGGCGTAGACCAGCCTGCGCTCCTGTTTTGTCTTCGTCGCGAAGAAGCTCGCGGCGCGGGCCGGGCTAGCGACGACCGCCGCCGCGAAAGAGGCCGTGGCGGTCACGGCCGCCGCCGCCGCTCCCGTGGCCTTTTGGAGCCACGACTGCGGCCTGTAGGTCGAGCGGGTCGCCGACTCGATCTTGGAGCGCGTGGTGTCGAGCTCCGAGAGGGCAAAGTCGCACAGGTCCGCCGTGGGGTGCTGGATCGGCGGCGACGGGGAGGAGGAAGCAGAGGAAGCGGAAGGGGCAGCGAGGGTCGAGGCGGACCTCTTTTCGTCGCTGCTGTCGAGGGGAGGAGGAGGCTGCGGTTCCGTCGAGGGCTGCGGCGACGGGAGAGCCGAGGAGGCAAAGCCTCTGTTGCTGCTGCTGCTGCTGCCAGAGCTCCAGTCGAAGCCGCGGCGATAGTCGCCGTCACTGCCGATCGATCCCCGCGACGGCTCGCTCCAGTCGCTCGATGGAGACAAGGAGGAGAAGGCGTGTCGCGAAGGAGAGGAGAAGGCATTCGTCGTCGATCCGGCTGCTGACGCCGCCGGCGAGAATGAGCGGAGCTGCATTTCGCCGCCGCCTGTGCCGCTCCACTGGCGCAGCAGCGCATCTCCCCTGCCCTTCAAGCTGCTGCTACCATTGCTGCTCCTCCTGGCGGCCTGCTGGGAGAGCGCGCGGTAGACGGCCATGGCGAGCCACAGCGCCGGCTGATTGGTTGAAGGCACCATCGTTTTGGTTAGACGACTCTTCTTCTTTCTCTTTCTCTCTCTCTTTTTGACGCAAGCGAGAGAGAAGTTCTCAGGGAGGCTTGCGGCGCTGCTGTCCACCGCGTAAGGTGAATAAGTCAGCGACGAGCAAAAAGAGCGCAGCCTCGAGACAAGCGCACGTGTCGAATACGACGAAAACACGTTTTTTTGCCGCCTCGGGCTTGCTTTTTGTGATTTTCGATGGGCATTGATTTTCTTTTCACTCTTTCGATCTGCTTTTTCGTCTGAACTTTTATCGAGGGGGCGCCGGCTGCTCTGCAGCGCGCAGCTGCTCGTGTCTTCCTTTCGAAAACAAAGCAGGGATGCTGCTACGAATGGCGCGAGGGCGCTCCTGGAAGCTCTCAAGGACGCACGCAGCTGTAGGAAAAAGAGGACAAGAAAACGCTTCGTCGATCGCCGCCGACGACCTCCTCCGTCGCTTCTTCACTTCGGCTTCTTCTTCGTCGAACGACGAAGGCGAGGGCAAGGGCGAGGGCCACGCGGAATCTTTGTCGTCGTCGCCATCATGCTGGCACGAGATCACGATCGACAGGACGGGCCTGGTCAGAGCAGGAGGAGGAGGAGGAAACCAAGGAGGAGGAGAGGGCGACCGAGAGCGGACCTCGGCGGCAGAGCCCGCGACGACGGCGGCGGCGTCGGCGGCGGCGGCAACGCCGGCAGCAATCTCGGCTGCGCGCTCGCAGGCCGCGTCCCTGCCGTTGCCTCCTCCCATCGAGACGCCTATGACCAGGCACATCAAGGCTCTCATCCAGGTATGTGAGAGAGAGAAAGAGAGAGAAAGAGAGAGAGAGAGAGAGATTTCTCGTTCCTTGAAAAGCACCGGAACAAACACTCTCACCTCTCTCCCTAGAAAAAAACTCGCCTCTTTTCCAGTTCCGAGGGGGTCCAATCACGGTCGCAGAGTTCATGAAGGAGTGCCTCACCAACCCGACAGCGGGCTACTACACCACCCGGGCGAAGGAGAAGAAGAAGAAAACGAAAGAGGAAGAAGCAGAAGAAGAAGAGGAGGAAGAGAAGAGGGGAAGGAACGACAAGAACAAGCCTCCTTCCTCCTCCTCCTCCTCCTCCTCCTCCTCTTCTTCTTCTTCCTCTTCTGCCTCGCAGCCGGGCTCCGGAGTCTTCGGCCCGCGCGGCGACTTCGTCACATCCCCGGACATCTCCCAGCTGATGGGGGACTGCGTCGGCGTCTGGCTCGCCTCGGAGTGGCTCGCCCTCCGGAAGCAGCAACCAAGGCCCGCCGGTCACAACAGAAACAGCAAGGTTCGGATCGTGGAGCTGGGCCCCGGGAGGGGCACGCTCCTGAGCGACGCCCTGCGAGCCCTGGCGCCGCTGTCGAAGAGGGGGCTCTTCGCGGGGGAGGTCGAGGTGGAGCTGGTCGAGGTCTCCGCGGCGCTGCGGAGGGCGCAGTGGGCGAGCCTGAAGTGCCGCCGTCGCCGAGGAGGAGGAGCTGCTCCCTCTCCCTCTGCCGACGGCGGCGGCGGCGACTGCGACGACGGCGCCCCCGAGGAGGAGCCCCAGCAGGCAATCTCCGGGCTCTTCGACGTCGACAGAGAGGAGGCAGCAGCAGCAGGAGGCAGCGGCCGCGGGATCCGGGTCACCTGGAGGTCGCGCCTCGAGGACGTCCCGCTCTCCTCGAGTCCCTCTCTTCGCTCCTCCTCTCCCTCTACCCCGGACGACGGAGGGGACGAAGAGGAGGCCGTCCCGACCTTTTACCTCGCGCACGAGTTCTTCGACGCGCTTCCCGTCCACCAGTTTGTCCGCGTCGCCGGGAGGAGACCCCCTCGAGGGCTGGGCGGCGGCGGAGGAGCCGGCAGCGGCAGCGTCGCCTTGCCCCCGCGGGGAGGGGGAGGAGGAGGGAGCGGGATTGTGCTTCCGACCTCGGCAGCGTGGAGGGAGCGGCTCGTCGACGTCGGCGAAGCTCCTTCGGCCTCCTCCCGTCCCTCTTCCCACCTCCGCTTCGTGCTCTCCCCGGGGGAGACCCCGGCCTCGCGCTGGCTCCTCCCGCGCAGGCTGGCGCTGATGGCGTCCGAGGAGGAGCGGCGGGCCGCGACGGCGCTCGAGGTGAGCGGGGAGGGGATGGCGGTCGCCGCGGCCCTGGGCGCAAGGCTCGCCGCCGCCGCCGCCTCCCGGTCGTCCTCTCCCGGCTCCGCGCTCATAATCGACTACGGCCGCGCCTCCCCGCCCTACGGAGACTCGCTGGTGGCGATCAGGGAGCACAAGCCGGTCGCTGACGTCCTGTCCTCTGCCGGGGAGGCAGACCTGTCGGTGAGGGTCGACTTCGGCGCGCTCGCCGCCGCCGCCGTCGAGGCGGGCAAGAAGGGAGGAGGAGGAGGAGGAGGAGGAGGAGGAGGAGGCAGCAACGGCGCATCTTCTTCTTCTTCTTCTTCTTCTTCTGTGAGGATTTTCGGCCCGATCTCCCAGTCGGATTTCCTGCGCGGTTTGGGAATCGCCGCCAGGCTCGAGGCGTTGGTGGAGGCCGCGGAGGCGGAGGCGGAGGCGGAAGCCAAGGCCGGGGGCGACGGAGGCAGCGGCGAACGAGACAGAGAAGGAGAAACCTTGTCTCCGACTCTGGAGGAAACGATCGAGTCCCTGGTGGAGGGCGCGAGGAGGCTCGTGGCCCCGGACTCCGAGGGAGGGCTCGGCGACACCTACCAGGCGATGGTTATCTCTTCGGCGAGGAGGGGGGAGGCGCCCGTGCCGTTTGGCGGCAGTGCTGGTGTGTAAATTTTATCGCAAAGAAAAAGTTGAGGTCGAGGTTGCAAAAAAAAAAAAACGCTGTCTCTCTCTCCCTCTCTCACTCTTTCCCTGTTTCAAGAGAGAAAGGAGCTCTCTCTCTGCGTGTCTCTCTTCTCTTTCAAGCTTTGATCTCTCCGCGTCAGGTCGAGCGTCGCCAGATGCTGGCAGCTGTCGCGATGAGCTCGAGCAGGAGTATCGCTGGAGGAGCGATGCGGCGACGGGTGTCGTCGGCGTCGTCGTCGTCGGCGGCGGCAATGCCTCTTCGGCCAAAGCCTCTTCCCCTTCGCCGCGCTGCGCTCGTCGTCACGGCCATTGCTCCGCCTTCTTACTCCGCAGCAGCAGCAGTGCGCACGTCGAGTCTCGCTCCCACCAGGCGGCCCTTCGTGGTGAGAGAGCTTGGAGAGAGAGACAAAGAGAGTCGTCTTTTGATTGCCATCTGCTTCGCTTTCCTCGTCGTCGCCGCCGTCGTCTGCCGTCGACCTTCTCTTCTTCTTCTTCCCTTCGAGCGAATCGCCGCTCTCGATTGCCAACCCCCGCATCGCCGCCATCTCACAACGGAAATCGCTACCGAACGAACAAAAAATGACCCAAACAGGTGCAGAGGAGGACGGAGGAGAAGAAGAACGCTCCCTCCCCCTCTCCCCTCGGAGCCTACGCGCCATTCCCTTCCTCTTCGGGCGGCGGCGGCGGCGGCAGCTTCAACACTCCTTCTCCAAACAACGACGCCCCGCCCCCGGCATCCGTCTTCTCCGAGGCCGCCCGCAAGGCCCTCTTCCGCGCCGCCGACTCCTGCCGCAAGGTAGGCTGGGGCTCCTTCTGGACGCAGCTCGCGCTGTCGATCGCCTCGGCGGGCATCCTGCTCTTCTCGGTCGCCTTCACCGCCCAGAACGGGCCCGCCGTCTCGCTCTACGCCACGCTCTTCGGCGTCGTGGCCTCCTTCCTGTCGACCTTCTGGACCTACGGGTACACGAGGCTCGCCCGCAGGCTCAGGGCGCTGGCCGCGGCCGCCGCGAGGGGCGGCCCGCTGCCGAGCGACATGGTCCGCAAGGGCGACGTCGTCGCGACGCTGCGGGCCGGCTGCTACGTCAACCTGGCGGGCCTGGCCTCGACGCTGCTGGGGCTGCAGGCCACCGTGGGCCTGCTCGTCGCCAAGACGCTGACCAACGCGACCGCCAACCCGTTTCTGGCCGGCGGCGCCGGCTCCTACTCGCCGGTCCTGGCGCTCGACGTCTTCCTGGTGCAAGCGTCGACCAACACGGCGCTGGCGCACTTTGTGAGCCTGGTGGCGTCGCTGTGGCTGATCAAGGTGGTCGGGGCTCCCGTTCCCGCCTCGGGGGCGGCGAGGGCGTGAGGAAGAGCGAGAGAGTAAGAAAAAAATAAAGACATTTTTTTTCTTTTCGTTTGAGAAAAAGTAAAAATCTTTCTCTTTATGTTTGTTTTTGCATTTCGTTTTCCCCCCGTTCCCTCTTTTCTCTCTCTATTCAAACACGCGGCGCTGAGGCACGGAGGTGGAAGGGGCGGGGGGGCCACCGCGACCGGCGCCGAGACCTGCTCCCCCCCGTCCTGCGAAGCCGCCCCTCCCGCCTCCCCCTCGTCCAAAGCCCCTCCCGCCTCCTCCCCCTCGCCCAAAGCCCCTCCCACCTCCCCCTCGCCCCCCGCCGCCGCCGCCGCCTCCGCCAGACCTCTCCCCTCCTCCCCCCCCTCCTTGTCCCCCCTCGTCGTCCCTCCTCCCCGACGGCATGTACCTGTGGTCCTTGGCCGCGTTCTTCTTCCTCCGCTTCTCCAGCGCCTGCGCCAGCTTCCCCGACCTCTTCAGCTCTTCGAACCTCGCGGCCAGGGCTTCCCTCCGGAGCTCCGACGCCTTTGGGTAGTAGGGCCTCTTGCCTGCGGACACCGCGCTCTTCTCGCGCTGCCTGCGCTCGCCCATGGCCTTTTCGGCGGCTCGCCTGCTCTCCTCGGTGCGGATCGCCTGTGTGACCTGCGTGAGCCGAGCCTGGAGCCCCGCGCGCGCGGACTGAGATTTCGTCTTCCTTAACTGAGAAACGAGCGCGTCCCGCTCGGCCGGGAGCGTCTCGTCGAAAAGAAAAGAGTAGCGCTTGAGGGCGCGGGAGCTGTCCGCCGAGGCCAGGGAGGCCGCGGCGGCGTGGCCCAGAGCGCCCGCAGCGGCGGCGGCGGCGGCGGCGACCCGCTTCCTCTTGTTTCCCGACGCCGCCCCCGCCGCGCCCCCGCCGCCGCCTCCTCCGCCGCCGCCGCGGTCGACGAGCGGGTCGAACCTGGGGTCCCTCGCCTCCTTCGCCCTGGACACCGCGGGGGCGATCACCTCGCGCAGCTTCGGGGGCTGCCTGTTGGAGGGGGCCTCCGTGGGGCGGTTTTTGTTCTCTCGGTTGCGGCGGCGGAGCCTGCGGGCCTCTCTTTCGGCCTCGGTTTCTTCTTGGGAGGCACAGTCCTTGGTTTTGTTTTTGTTCCCGTCGCCGGCGGCGTCCTTCTCGGCGTCTTCCTTTCGCGTTTTGCGCTTCGCCTCTTTCGCGACCCTTTTGGCCGCGCGGTGAGCAGCGACGGCCGAGCTCTGCCGCTGAACTTCAGACAGAAAGGCCGTCGCCGAGGGGAGGCCGCTGGCGCGGGCCGCGAGGAGTTCGCCGAGAGGGACGTTTTTGGGGAGGAAGGTCTGTTCGTTTTTTTCTTCTTCTTCTGGGTGAGCCGCCGGGAGAGAGAGAGAGAGAGAGAGAGAGAAAGAGAAACGAATGGCAGCATGTCGATCGCGAAAAAACCCTTCTCCGCGCTCACCTGTGGCTCATCTTCCTCTTCCAAACCGCTGCAGTCTTCTTCGTTCAGATCGCTCCCGTCGGAATGAGACGAGGATCGGGCGTGGTCTTGGTCGTCGTCGTCGTCGTCGTCGAAATCGTCGTCGTCGAATCCTTCGTCGCTGCCGCCTCGACCGTCTTCTTCGCTCGACGACGAAGGCATCACATCGAGGAGGCGCCGCCTCCTGGCTTCCCGCGGGTCTTCTTCTTCTTCTTCTTCTTCTTCTTCGTCGTCGTCGTCGTAGTTGTCATCGCGAAGGTCGTCATGCTCCTCGTCGTCAAAGGAAGAAGACGACATGATCGAAGGAAGAGCGAGCGAGAAAGAGAAAGGGAGAAGCAATTCTCTTTCTTCTGTCCTCCAGCGGCTAGATTGTGTTTTTTCTCGAAGAAAAAACACTGCTAACTTTGCTCCCCCTTTTTTTGTGTTCTCTCGCGGGCGTTCTTTTCTTCTCTTCTTTTTACAAGCGCGCGTGTGCGTTACTTACGAGTCATTCCTTTTTTGTGCGTGTCTTTTGAGTTCATTCCTCTTCAAACTGATGCTCTGCGGGCGGGATCCTCGGATCTGAAGAAAAAGGTGCTGGCGGAGGAGGCAGGAAAAGGAAAAAAGAAAAGGAAAAAGGAAAAGGAAAAAGGAAAAATCAAGTTCAAAATCCAAGTTCAAAATCCATCCCCTTCCCGTCCCCCTCCGCTTACCCTGCTTCCGCTTACGCCTACAGAGCCGCGGCCCGCCGCCCCTCAAAGCCCGGACGCAGCAGCTTCTTCTCCCGCCGCGCCTTCTTCCTCGCCATCTTGTCGGCCGTCCTCGACGCCAGGTTCGCCTCGCGCCTCGCCTGCCTCTCCGTGGACGAGCCGTCGGCGACCTTTTTCCGCTCGGCCCAGGCCGCGGACCGCTTGGCCTTCTCCTTCGCCTCGCGCTTCAGGGACTTGGCCAGCAGCCTCGGGTCGTCGAGCACCTTCTCGCCCGAGGCGCGGGCGAGAGCGGCCTCCCAGTTGGCGCGGGCGACCGCGCGCGCGGCCTTGGCGGTGGCCTCGCTGCCTGCGTCGCCTGAGGCCGCCGTCTTGCGGTCCTCGGCCGCGCGCTGCGCTTTTTCCAGGAGAGCGCGCTTGCCGCCTCCGGCCTTGTCGTTCTTCAGCTTCTTCTTCTTCAGGGCCGCGGCGGCTCCCGTGAATCTCAGAGAAGACTCGATTCCCGTGTCCAGGTTCACCTGGCCGAACTGGAGGTCGCCGCCGGAGACGACGGAAGGTTTCTTCGGCGTCGGCGTCGCGGGGGCGGTGCGGTCGCCGCCAGTGCCGTCCTTCCTCTTCGAGGGCTTGCCCGCCGGGTCCCTCCCGCCGAGTTCTCCTCCTCCCGCCCCTCCTCCGGCGGAGACGGCCTGAGACCTCCACGCCTTGGCCTCGTCGCTCGCCGCCTTGGCCTTGGCCTTTTTGTTGTTCGTGTCCCCGTCCTCGCCGCCGCCCTTCGCCTTCTTCCTGCTCTGGCGCGCGGCCGCGGCCTTGCCGTCGTCGGCGCGGCGGGCCCCGCGGAGCTCCGCAACGCGCGCGGCGAGGCGGGCCCTGAGGTCCTCCAGGGTGGAGGCGGAGGCCCTGGCGGAGGGGTCACCGCTGCCGTCGCCGCGGATCTCGAGGCGGAGGCCGCCAGAGGGAGGAACGGGACCATGAGGAGGAGGAGGAGGAGGAGGAGGTGCTGAGGCAGCAACGCCGGCGACGACAGGGGCGGCGGCAGCGGCGGCGACGGCGGCCGATTTCGCCGCTGCCATCGTCCTCGGCACGCCGTCGCCTCCGCCTCCTCCCTTGGCCTTTGCTGCCGCAGCGGCCTCCCTCTGCAGTTCCACCGTCGTCAGGTGGGGAACGTCGGGGTCGAGGCGGGCGCGTTTGGCCTCGCGGGCGGCGGCCTTGTCGATGGCCGACAGCCGGACCTTTTTGCCCGACGCCGCAGCGGCCGCCGCCACCGCCGCCCTCTCCGCATTCGCGTCCGACGCGACAAAGTGGCGAGCCGGGACGGTCTCTGCCAGCCTATCGAAGAAGCGCGACATCGAGCGCAGCATCATTGACAGGGATGCGGGGGCAGCAGGAGAGGGCTCCGGGGTCGCCGGGGCCGCGGAAGAGGCATTGGTCATCTTTTTGGCAGCTGCGTCGTCGGCAGCGGCGGCAGAGGCAGCGCCGTCGTGACCACGCTTCTTCCCCATCTTTCGCGCCTTCTGCTGACTCTTTCGTCTCCTTCTGAGAGATCACCTGGAGATTCTCTCAGAGTGTTGCTCAGAGAATCAGAAGAATCAGGGCGCGGAGGAAGAACAGAGCGCTCTGAAAACGATAGTAACTTTCGAAACGGAAAGAGAGATGTGAAAACTAGCCGTCGCCGTTGGAAACGGAAGAAAAAAAACTCCTCTCTCTGAAATGCTCGAGACCACCCTCCCCTTGGCGCCGCCGCTTTATTGTTACATTCTCTCTCCCTCGAGTGGCGAGATTTACCACCACTCTTCATCGTCGACGTCATCGGGGGCACCCCCTTCCTTGCTCCTTGCCCCGCTCGTTTTCGCGTTCGCCGCCGCCGACGCCGCCGCCGCCGCGCCGCTCACGACGTCGACGCCCCCCTCGAGCCCTCCCCTGCTCCACCGCTCCGCGCAGAGCTGCCGCAGCTGGCTCATGTACGCCAGGAGCTCCTTCCTTCCCGCGCCCGTCGCCGAGCTCGTCGCCCAGATCGGCGGGAGCCGCCCCCCGGGCAGGTTGGCGGCCAGCAGCCTCCTGAGCTCGGCGGCGTTGGCCTCGGGCGGCGGTGCCTTGGCCGCCTTCTTCCTCTTGTCGGCCTTGGTCAGCACGACCGAGAACGGCACGTCCCGCTCGGCCATCCACACCGCGGCCTCGATGTCCGCGTCCTGCGGCGGCACGCTCGCGTCGGCCAGCAGGAAGGCGCTGGCCAGCGTCGGCCTCTCGAGCAGGTACGCCTGCGTGAAGTCGGCCCAGTCGACGCGCGTCGACTGCGCCCTGCGCGCGTACCCGTACCCGGGCAGGTCGACGAGGTACCAGGAGCCGTTGATCGCGTAGTGGTTGATGGTGGCCGTCTTGCCCGGCGTGCTCGAGACCATCGCCAGCGACGCCGCCGAGCCTCCGCCGCCGCCGCCCTTGCTGCGCCCCGCGAGGCAGTTGATGAGGCTCGACTTGCCCACGTTGGACCTTCCCAAGAACGCAAACTCGGGGCGGTAAGGGCCGGAGGGCGGGATCGCCGGGCAGCCCGCGGGGGTGACGGAGGAGCCGACGTACTCTGCGGTCTTGACGCGGATCTCCCGCGGCGTCGGGAGCTCGACGGAAGAGGAGGGCGACGAGGAAGAGGAAGAGGAGGCTGAAGCCGATGCCGACGCCGACGGCGTCGACGAATCGATTCGGTCGTCTCTCACCAGGCTCTTCCCCGCCAGGCTCGCTCCAGCGACCGGAGCCGCAGTGAGAGCTCGACAGAGGGCTTCTGTGCGCGTGGCGGCGCGGTCGAGGCGGTGCCTCCGGCGGGCAGGGGAGGAAGCGTCGAAAGGCAAGGGGGTGCCGCCGAGGGCATTGCCGATGGATCGAGGAGCTCTCCTCGTCGCTGTCGTTGCAGCCGCCGGAGCCCTTTTCGATGCGAAAGTGCGATGCGCTGATGCTGCTGATGCTGCTGATACCGATGATGCTGCTGAGAGTCGAGACGACATCGCGACGGTCCAGCTCCTGAGCATCAAGGAATCGAGAGAAGAAGCGCAAGGAAGGCTTGAAAGAAATATATCTGGCCGTCGCCGTTCTTTGTGTTTTCTTCTCGACCTCGACCTCCTCTTCTTCATTCTCGAAGACCTTCTTTTCCCTCTCGGGTGCGCCGCGTTCCGTCTCTTTTCTCTCGGCGAACCCGAGTTCACCGACGCGGAAGGAGGAAGAACCGCGCTCTCGCGGCTTCCAAGGAGTCTTCACAAAAAAACTCTTTCTCACCCCTCCCACACCACCCTCCCGCCCCTCTCCTGCAGCGGCCTCGCGTTCTGCGAGGCCCCGCGCGGGAGCACCGCCCTCGCGACCTGCTCCGAGGTCGCGCCTTTCCTCCCCCTCGCGAAGTAGAAGCGCGCCCCCTTCGTGCAGGGGGGCGTCGTGAGTGACCCTTCGAACGCGAAAAAGTTTGTCAGCCTCCTCCCCCCCGGCGGGGGCGGGGCCTGGCGCGCGGAGGAGGAGAGCGAGGGTGGGGCGGCGAGGGAGCCTTCCGGCAGCAGCCTCGACGGGTCAAACGCGTGCACCCTCCGCCACGGGGCTCCCTCGGCTCCCTCGCCCGCCGCCTCTTCGTCGCCTCCTTCGCCGTCGCCGAACAGGGCGTCGAGCGCTGCGTCGGGGGCCTTCCGGGACAGGTCGAACGCGACCGCGACGACGACGAAGCGAGGGAGCGGGCGCGGCGGCGGCGGCGGGCCGCCGCCCGCAGCGGGGGCGGCCGGGCCCTGGTCTGGGCCCCCGCCGCCGCCGCGGTCGTCGCCGCCCTCCCTCTGGTGGACCAGGTGGGCTCCGAGCACGCCCCGCCGCCCCTCGAGGGCCTCCTCGCCCGGCCGGTGGAAGTGGAACTGCACCAGAGGGTAGAAGACCTTTTCGCCGCCGCCGCTTCCGCCGCGGAGCAGGTAGACGCCGCCGGCGGGGTGGCGCTGCTGCCGGAGCTGCTGCTGCCGCTGGTCTCGCTCCCCTCCTCCTCCTCCTCCTCCTCCTCTCTTCTCGTTGCTCCCGACGACGGTGAACTTCGGGCTCGCGGTGATCCCTCGCTCGATCTCCGCGTCGAAGGCGGCGCTCCTGTAGTCAGCCTCGAGCTCGAGGAAAGGCGGCTGCTGCTGCTGCTGCTCTTGCTGCTGCTGCCCTCGTCGGGAAGCAGCCCCGCCGCCTTCCCTGATCCTGGTAAAAGGAGGCGAGATGTTGATCGGGGACTGCTGCCCGGTGGCGCCGCAGCTGTCGAAGCCGAGGGAGGACCAATCTTTGCCTTTGCTGGCGTAGGACCAGCCTGCCGGAGGGGGAGGGGGCGACAGGGGCGGCGTCGGCGGCTGCGTCGCCGCCGCGGGCGCTGCAGTCGCCCGGTCGCCCGTAAGCCCCGCTGTCGCCAATGCCGAGAAGGCCGCGCCGAGCAGGGCGTCTCGCCTTCGCGCGTCTCTGAGCTTCACTTTCTCTTTCTCGCCTTTCTTCTCCTGGGGACCTGGAGCGGACGAAACGGGCCTCGCATCATCTGGAGTGCGGGAAGGAGGGGGAGGAGGAGGAGGAGGCCGCCGCGGCTTCGGAGGGACCGCCGAGGAAGAGGCGAAGACGACACGCGATCGCATCAAAGATTTTTTCTTTTTTTCCCTTTTTTTTCTTTTCAGTAAAATGTGGAAAAAAAGTAAAGGACAGGTTCGGTTCGGAGAGAGAGAAACACCGCCTCGTCTCTTTCTCTCTCTCTCTTTCGCTACTCCGTCGCCACCATCAGAGGCGCTCGGAGCCCACCCCTCGACGCTGCCGCCCCGCTCCTCGAAACTCCGCCCGCGCTCCTGCTCCCGCTGCTGCTGCTGACCTCGACCGCCCGCGCCGCCCTCCGTGCCTCTCGGGCCCAGTCGAGACGCGACACGACCACGCCAAGCGCCGCGAGCAGGCAGCAGCTCGCCAGGGCCGCCCCGGCCAGGAGGCCCGGGACCCCGGGGCCGGCCCCGACGGCCGCGGCGAAGGAAGGCGGTCTGAGGGCGAGCCAAGCCTGCAGCGGCAGCCCCAGAGCCCAGGCGCCCGCGAGAGAGACCCCCACGGCTGTCGCCTGCCTGCCGCACCCTCGCAGCGCGCCGCCGGCCGCGCCGGCCGCGGCCTCGGCCGCCATGGCCAGTCCCAGAAAGGGCGCAGACTTGACCACGATCTCCGAGCAGGCGTTGCCGCTCGGGCACAGAGCTTCGGACCAGACGCGGGATCCGCCGACGGCGGCAGCGGCGGCGCCCAGGCCCAGCAGCGCGCCCGCCGCGGCGGCGAGCCTCGCGGCCAGCCGCGCCCGGCGCCAGTCGCCCGCGCCGAGGTCGTTGGCGACGCGCACCGCCGCGGCCGAGGCCACGCCGTCGGCCATCATGTACGAGGCTGCGCGCACGTTGAGGAGGACGCCCGCGGCCGCGAGGGAGGCCGCTCCCGAGGAGGAGGAGGCGGCAGCGGCGCCTGGGGAGGAAAAAGAGGAGGCGAGGAGAGAGGTCAACGTCGTCGTCGGCGGCGTCGGCGGCGTCGGCGGCATCGGCCCCCCCCCTCCGCCGTCCGGGAGCCTCCCCGCGATCACGACCGCGGCCTGCCCTGCCCACCACGACGCGCACACCAGCACCGCCGCGGGCGCAGCCAGCTTCAGGTGCGACCTCCACGCCTCCGCCGAGAGCAGCGCCTCCCTCGAGAAGCCGTGCCAGGCGCGCTGGCTCTTCGAGGCGCGAAGCGCGTCGAGGCGCAGCACGACGAGGGCCATGCCCGTCGCCGACAGCAGCGCCATGGCCGCGTCTGCCGCGTCGGAGCCGTCGAGGCCGAGGCCCAGCCCGTTTGGAGGACGCAGAGAAAGAGGGGACGAGGAAGAAGAGGGGCTCGCGACGATCCCCCCGCCCGTGACGAGAAACGTCGTGAGCGGCGCCGCCGTGAGCAGCATCAGCAGCGACACGCAGGCGCACGCCCTCACCGCGCCCTGCGCCACCGCGGTCCTCCTGCAGGCCTCGCTGACCGCCCAGAGGAAGAGCGCGGGCGGCCACCGCGAGGCGAAGCGCGCCGCGGGGACCGAGAGCCGCGGGTCCTGGCCCAGGACGCGCACGAGGACGAGGCGCCCGAGCGCGCCGCCGCGCGCGGCCCAGAGCAGCGAGGCGAGCGCGCTGAGGGCGAAGGCCGCGAGGAGCGCGCGCTGGAGCACCGAGCCCAGGGCCGCCCGGGCGCCCGCGGGGGGGCCCCCGCCGGCGCCGTCGCCGTGGCGTCCTCCTGCCCCTCCTCCTGCTCCTCCTCCTTCCTCCTCCCCTCCTCCGCCCGCCCTCGCCTCGTCGGCGTTGGCCGCCCCGTGCGCCGCCCCCGCGAACGTCTCGATCGCAGAGAGGGACCCCAGGACGGGGGCCAGGCCCGTGATGGAGACCAGCGACCTCCCGAGGAACAGCGCCGCCGTCTGCGTCGCCCCCAGCGACGACTTCGCGACGACGGCGGCCGAGACGACCGAGGCCGCGAAGGAGCCAGCCTGGTCGAGGGACAGGGGCAGGGCGAGGGAGAGGAGGGCGAGGGCCTCTTCGAACAGCGGGCGGGGAGGGAGGGGAAAGCGGTGGCGGCGGAGGTCGCTGCCGCTGCCGCTCTCGTGGTCGCGCTGGGGCTGCTGCTGCTGCTGCCGGAGAGGAGGCGGAGGAGGAGATGGAGCAGCAGCCAGGAGGGCGGAGGAAGTCGAGGTCGAGGAGGTCGATGGGTCTGCCGTCGTCGTAAAAGCATCGGCGCCACCGTCCCTCTTCTTCCTCCCTGCTTGTCCTTCTCCGTTGGGCGCCATTTGGATACGATAAGGGGGAAGAACAGACCCTGCTGTGTCCTCTCCTGAAAGTTCGGAGCCCTCTCGTGGACGGGAGAGCGCGCGCGAGAGAGAGGGAGGTGACGAGGAGAAACAAGAGTGTCGAGTAATTTGATTGTGCAGTCAGATGTTTGTCGTCGGGGACTAGAGGGGGATTCGGAGGCGCATTTTTCGAGACGCCAGAACTTTCTCGATATGATCGTTTTCGTCAGCGTGTTTTTGGAATGCGTAGCGGCAATCGCCCAAATATTTCTTCTCTGCGCTGTTGGCGCAGTGATGGAGAGGATCGTGAGTGCGATGCGATTCTATTGAAAGCTAGAGAAACGGAGCAAACGCCTGCTGAGGGAAAAAAAAAACCTCAACCACCTTCCAAAAAAAAATTTACCAACAGGGAATCCTCAACCACGCGGGCCGCAAGACCATCTCCGGACTTTCGTACCACGTGTTCATCCCGGCGCTGTCGTTCGTCCGCCTGGCCGGGGCGGTTGGGGCGGTCAGGAAGCTCTGGTTTTTGCTCTTCAACATGGGTGTCGCCATCGCCGTCGGCACCGTCCTAGGGACGGCCACGGCGAGCTTGGTCTTCCCGAGGAGGAGGAGGAGGGGGGGGAGGGGAGTTGCGGGCGCTTACAGGCCTCGAGGAGACGAAAGGGAGAGCCTGAGGAAGGTCGTCGCCGCGGCGGCCGCGTTCGGGAACATGGCCAACCTGCCCCTCGTCCTCGTCTCGGCACTCTGTTCCGGCGAAAGCGCCCGCACGGTCCTGTTCTCTTCTTCTCCTTCGGGTCCTCCTTCCAGGGCCCAGTGCTCGGCGACGGCCGAGGAGTACGTGATGGCCCCCATCGCAGTGGCGTCGGTGATGCAGGTGGGAAGAAGGGGCTTCGAAGGAAAAGGGAGAGAGAGAGAGAGAGAGAAAAGAGAGAGAGAAAGAGAGAAGCAGAGAGCCAAGGGAGCGTTGAGACGAAAGAAGAAAGGGAGAAAAAACTCCCTCTTTCTTTGTGCTCACTCCGTGCCTTCTTTTTGCCCTCAAACACACACAAACAAAAAAAAACAGTTCATGCTCGCAGAGGCGATTCTGCGAGGGAAGGGCCAGCGGAAAGGGAGGGAAGAAGCGACGAGGCCTCCCTCGGCGAGGGCAGCAAGAACAGCACGAGGAGCAACGACTCCGGCTTCCCCTCCGCGCGGCTCCTCCGCCGAGCTCGTGCCGCTCCGCAGGGTCCAGGAGGAGGATGGATACGGCGAAGAAGTTGGGGAAGAAGAAGAAGAAAGAGGGGCGGAGAAGAAGCAGCGGGCAAAGGCGGCGGCGTCGAGTCTGCCGCCACCGAGGCTCCCCCCGTCGCCCTTTGTCGCTAACGGAAGCGGCAAGGGCAAAGGACCCGCGCCCTCTCCGTCGTCGCCGCCCTCTCCTCCTCCTCCTCTCCCTCCCCGGCTCCACGCCGCGACCCGCGGCGACTGCGTCTCCATCGACGTGGAGCCTGAAGAAGAAGAAGAAGAAGAAGAAGAAGAAGCTGCGGGAGGAGGAGGAAGAGGAGGCGATGGCGAGGGGGGCGGCGGCAGCGGTGGCGGCGGCGGCCCCGGGGGGAGGGTGGGGGGCGGGAGGCTGCTCACGCGCTCCTCGGGCTCGAAGGACTTCAAGGCGGTATCCGACGGGCTCGAGGCGGCCGAAGGAGAGAAAGGAGAGGCCTCGCCCTCCTCCTCCTCCTCCTCCTCCTCCTCCTCGCACCTGAGACGTGTCCTTTCGATCGCGACGGAGGCCGCGGCCGCCGCGGCAAACCCCCCAGCGGTGGCGGCCCTCGTGGGCCTGGCGGTCGGCTCGGTGCCGGCGCTGCGGTCGCTGTTCTTCCCCGCCGCTCCTGCCGGTTTTGCGGTCCTGGGCTCCCTGTCGACGGCCTTTGAGACGCTCGGAGGAGCGATGATCCCCTGCCTCATGGTCGTGTTGGGCGCGGAGCTCTCGGCGAAGAAGCAGGAGGAGGAAGGAGCGGCGGCGGGCGCGACGGGGGAGGGTGGGGACCACGAGGAAGAGAGCAGCCCCCCCTCGCGCTCTCTGCCCGCGGCCGCCGTCGCCGCAGCTTTGGGGGCGCGGCTCGTTCTGATGCCCTGCGTCGGGGCCTGCTTCCTCTTCTTTTGCAGCCGGATCGGGCTGCTGAGCCCCGGGAAGACCTCGCCGCCGGAGCCGCTGTTCAGGCTCGTGGCTCTGCTGGCGTGGGGTGGGTGGTTTCTACGTTTTTCTCTCTCCCCTTTTTCCCCTTCTTCGGAGCCGTCGGCGGCGACCTGAACAGACGAGAAAAACTCATTCCCCCCCCTTTAACTCAAAAAAACAAAACACAGGAACTCCTGCAGCGATCATGCTCTCAACGCTGTGCTCGAGGCTGGGCAGCGGCCCAAGCTCAAGCTCGAGCAGCTCGAGAGGAAACGGAGCCGGAAGTGAAAGGAGCGGCGGCGGCAGCAGAAGAGACGAAAGCTCTCCCTCTTCTTCCGCCTTGGCCAAGCCGATGGCGGTGCTGCTCGCGTGGAATTACGGCGCCGCGGCGCTGACGCTCCCCTTGCTGGCCTCGGCCGCGATGGCGGCGATGACTTGAAAGGAGGAGAATTTGTAAACTCATCGAAATTTAAAAAAAGTAAAAGAAAAATCGACCGTCACACATAAATCAGAATAAAACAAAAACGATTATCTCTCTTCTTTTTCCGCACGCTAAATAAGCAAAGAACGATGCTTCTAGACTAAAATAAATTGGGGCAAAAGAAAGGAAAGGGGACGGCACGCGTTGCGCAACAAAAAAAAAGAGAAAGAATAGAAGGAAGAAAAGAATTCATTCGTTCATTTTTTCTAGTACCCGCCGCCGCCGCTGTAGCCCCCTCCGCCTCCACGACCGCCGCCGCCGCCTCCCCCGCGGCCGCCGCCGCCGCCGCCGCCTCCGCGGCCACCTCCTCCTCCGCGGCCGCCTCCTCCCGGTCCTCCGACCTCGCGTCTCTTGTGAGGGCTGCCCCCGGGAACAGAGGGGCGCGGGTGGCCCCTCCCCGTCCCAGCTCCTCCCCCTCTCCCGCCGCCGCCGCCGCCGCCGTGGAAGCTGCCGCCGCCGCCGCCGCCGTTGCCGTAGCCGCCGCCGCCGTCCCCGCCGAACCGCGAGCCGCCTCCGCCTCCGCCTCCTCCGCGCCCGCCCCCGCCTCCCCCGGGCCCGCCCTCGATGTTCAGCCCCGGGACGCCCTTGAGCCCCATCTTGCCCACGGTCTTCTTCTCGATCGTGGGCGGGACGGTCTTGCACTTGAGCGCGACCGAGAACTGCGTCGCCTCGGCGACGAGCCGCTCGGGCGTCCAGCGCAGCACCCTGAGGTACCCCTTGTAGAAGCCCAGCCAGGTCCGGTACGCCTGGTCCTTGGTGGGCTCCGGGACGCGGTCGAGCCCCGAGGCCACGGCGGCGAGGGCCTCCGCGGCCTGCTGCGCCGTCGGGTCGGGCGCCGGGTTGATGGGGACGTCGGAGAGCTCGTTGAGGAAGGAGCGCTCAAAGTCGCCCAGCAGCAGCAGGCCCTTGCCGCGCTTGCCCGCGCGGGCCGTCCTCCCGACGCGGTGGATGTACTGCGCCTTCTCCGAGGGGAGGCCCACCTGGATCACCAGGGTGACGTCGGGGTAGTCGACGCCGCGGGCAGAGACGTCGGAGGAGAACATGATCGTCCTGCTCCCGGAGCGGAACGCGTCGGCGGCCTTGGTGCGCGCAGGCTGCGACTTGCGCGAGTGCATCTCCAGGACGGGGGCGCCCATCGCCGCGAACAGCTCGGCGTAGAGCTGCGTCAGCCTCGCGGTCACGAAGAACACGATCACCTTGAAGTCGGGCTCCTCGGCGGCGTGCTCGCGGCAGGCCATCCATAGCGCCGGCGCCAGGTCCTCGTAGCCCGGCACGACGGCGAAGCGCTGGTCGACCGCCGCGGCGGTCTGCACTTCCTCGTCGCCGACCGTGTCGACGAACTCGGTCATGTTGTTGCCCTGTGGCGGTGGTGCGAAGATTTCGTCGAGGCGGGGAGAAAGAGCGAGTGAGGGAAAGAGAGGAGCGAGTTTTTTCCCCATTTTGTTTTTGAAAGCAAAAAAAAGTTGATAAAAACTTCAACATCTCGTACCGTGCGCAGCGCGTAGTCCGCGAGCGCCTTGATGTTCTTCGGGTACGTCGCCGAGAACAGCAGCGTCTGCCTCGTGGACTTCGGGGGCAGGGCTTTGAGCAATTCGTCGATCGCGGGCCTGAAGCCCATGTCCAAGAGCCTGTCGGCCTCGTCAAACACCAAAACCCGCAGGTCAGAGAGCGCCTCGGCCGTGCCCCTCGCGTTGGCGAGGAGGTCGTTGAGCCTTCCGGGCGTCGCGACGAGGATGGTGGGCGTGCGCGGGGCCTTGAGCCTGTTGGCGTCGGTGTTCATGTTGGTTCTGTGGTGGTTTTTGTTTTGTTTTTTTTTGAAGGGAGAAGAAGGGGAAAAAAGAAAGGGAGAGAGAGTGAGCTTTGTTCCATCTCGCCGGCTCCATCGCTCCTCGCTCTCAACCTCTGCGAAAGAAAGAAAGAAACGAAAAAAAAACATACCCTCCAACCACCGACAGCACCCCGTTGAAGCTCGAGTGGAACTTGGACAGCGCCTCCGCCTCGACCGCGATCTGCGTCGCGAGCTCCCTCGTGGGAGAGACGATCAGAATCCCGATTTTGTTCCCCCTGCCCACGGGGCGAGCGAGCAGCGCCTCAAACGCCGGGATCAGGAAGCCTAGCGTCTTCCCCGTGCCCGTTTTCGCCTTGCAGACCAGGTCTTTCCCCTGGAGGGCCGGAGGCACGGCGCGCGCCTGGACCTCGGTGCAGGTCTGGTAGCCCAGGACCTCGTGCAGCGCGCGCTTCGTGAGCGGGGAGATCGGGAGCTGCTCGAAGAGCGTCGAGGTGAGGTGCGCCGCCGTCGTGGACGAGATCTGCCTGCTCGACTGGGGGAGCGGGGGAGGTGGGGGCCTCGGGACTCCGGAGGAGGGGGGCGCGCCGAGGGCGTTTGCGATCTGGTTGTTGGACGTCTTTGAGTTGGTCGGAGTCGGAGTCGGGAGAGGGAACGGTGAGCGACGGTGCGCGGGAGAAAGAGAAGGAGAGGAGAAAGTGAGGGAAGAGAGGGAGGTCGAACAACGGCGGCAACGCCAACCGGAGCTAGGCAGGCGTTTTTTCCCCCTCGACGCGAATTTTAAACACGCCGGACAAAGACTGTCTCGCTGGTTTATCCTGCCCAAACGCGCTTGAAACTCGAGCGCGCTTGCCTCTTCTGGCTCGCCGTCATCGAAAGAAGAACAGGGACGCGCATGGGAGAAAAGCGAGAGCGAGTTAGATGGCCAACGTTTTTTGTTTTTGCCGCTGGCGGCCCATGCGTTTCGACCGTTCAGATCGATTTCGCTCTGCACGCTCTCACACGCTTGCGAATTCCCGCTTCCTCTATCCCTCTCTCTCTTGCTGCAACCGACCTTGCCAGCCTGGACGGCCGCCGATGAGAAGTGGGCAGGGGCACCGCCGAGACCGAGGGCAGCGCCAGGGGCGCCGCCGCCGAGGCCTCCATTAGCGATGCCGCCGCCTCCGTTGCCGGTGCCAGCGGTGCGGCCACGGCCTCCGCGGGGCCTGCGGGCGCGCTTCCTGTCGCCTCCTCCTGCTCCGCCTGCGCCAGCGGAAGGGACGTCGACCATGGAGGCGAACGCGGATGCTCTTGGGAAGAAAATAGTGTTTCTCCGAGAGAAGAGTACAGAAGACGAGTAGCGAGCGGGCGCTGCAAGCAAAGCCTTCATTAAATGTTGTGGGGAAAATAGTTTTTTTTTCTCTCTCTCCGACACTCTCTCTCCCAAAACTGCTTTTCCTCTTCTCTTTCTCTTCTCTCTCTCCCTCTCTCTCCTCTCTCTTTCTCTGCACCACCGATCTATGACCAGCCTGCCTAGGATCCTCGCCGAGGCAGCGAGACCGGTGCTCAGCGAAGCGGGAGTGTGGAAGAAACCGGCTCTGTCTGCTCGAGGAGCGGCAGCCTGGAGGAAGAGGCTCGGGTGAGAGATTGTTTTTTTGTTTTTTTTGACGGCGTCGATCTGGGAGCCCTCGATGACTCTGTTTGCGAATTATTTCGTGGCGTTCCACCGCGCGTTTTACGGAGCGCCTTTGACAGAGGCGAGAGAGATGCGAGATTGTTGCCCCAGTGCAAGACTGACTTTGATTTGGATCACATAAAAAACGAACAAACGAAATAAAAACAGGGAGGCATTTGGCGAGACCGAATCGACATCGACGACGGCCACCGAAACCCCTTTGACCTCTTCGACCTCCTCGAACGAACCCAAGCCCAAACCCCCTCCCAAGCCCTTCGGCTTCCGCCGCTTCAAGGGCCACAAGCACGACCGCGAGGCCGCGGCCAAGAGAGCCAAGACCGAGCTTTACCTCTCCTCGGGCGAGGCCGACGCGGACATCAGAGCGCACAAGACGGCCAAGCGCGAGCTGGGTCTCGGAGGGGCGTCCGCGATAGAGCGGCTGCTGACGCAGGCTTCGGAGCTGCGGAAGAGGGTCGGAAGGTCCGCGCCCGTCACCGGGAAGCAGCAGGGGGGCAAGTAGACTAGAGAGAGGAGGTCGAGGGAAAATAAAAGGGAAAGGTTGGAGAGAGAAGAAGGGGAGAGCAAAACAAAATGCAGGCTCAAGGAGGGAATCCGCAACTTCCTCCTCTCGGGGAGGTCGCCCTTCACGGCGCCGCCTGCGGGGTCCGGTGGCGCCGCCTCCCGCGCCTGACCGAGGCGCAGCTCAGGGAGTTGCTGCAGCTGGGAGAAGGGAGGGAAGAGGAAGGGAACGGAGGGAGGAGAGGAGCGAACGAGTCGGTGCCGCTCCACGCGCGGCTCGACGGCAGGCTCGTCCCGACGCGCCCTCCTCTTCCCTCATCCAATCCTCCGGGTCCCGCCGGCCCGTCCGCCTCCTCCGCCGGCGCCGCTGCCGCCGCCCGCCTCGACAGGGCGCACGCCGCGGTCGTCGACAACTTCGTTTCCGAGGAGGGCCGCGCGGAGCTGCTGTCTCTGGTCGTCTTCGGGGGGGGAGATCCCGGAGCGGGTGACGGCGGGCGCCGCCGCCGCTACGACGAGCGCTCCGGCAGCGAGGGGCTGCCGAAGCCCCGCTGGGAGCGGCGGACCGCGGACTCCGCCGAGGCCGCCGCCGACGCCGCGCTCGAGGGAGGGGAGGAAGGGGGAGGGGCAGGCGGCGGCGGGGAGCGGGCGCGCCGCCGCCTCGGCTGGGGCCTCTCCTCCGCGGCGATAGAGGACCTCTTGGCCCTCGCGTCTCCCTCTCCCGCCCTCCCCGCGCCGAGGGCCCTGGCAGAGGTCGGATCGAAGCTCGGCGCGATGTTCCCGGAGCACGACTGCCTGTGGCTCCCGACGGAGAGCATGGAGGGGGCGGGGGACGGCGGGGGGCGGGAGGGCGGGGAGGGGGGCAGCGGGAGAGCGGAGCGAGCGCAAGGGGACCTCGGCGGCGGCGGCGGCGGCGAGGCTCCTCCCCTCCCCTCTTCGACCTCCCCGCCCCTCCTCGCCAACGCCGCCTCCTCCCTCGACGCCTTCTCCTACCACGTCGACTGCGATCCGGACTCCACGCGACCGGGGACGCCCTGGCACGCCGCCTTCGGGAGCTACGCCAACGGCGACCCCGACCGGCCCCTCCTGGTGTCGGTCGTCCTGTACCTGAACGAGACGTGGAGCCCGAGCCTCGCGGGCGAGACGCTGGTCGTCGACTCCACCGCGGCGGTGGGCTGCGCGGTGCTGCCGAGGCCGCGGAGGGCGCTGCTGCTCGAGAGCGACGTCCTGCACAAGGTGTGCCCCCCGTCGTCCGGGGGGGGCAGCCTCGGCGGCGGCGGCGGCAGGCTCCGCTTCTCGCTCGTGCTCAAGCTCGCGCTCTGCCCCAAGAAGAAGAGAGAGAGGGACTCTCCGTCGGGAAACGTCAACGTCCTGTCCCGGGAGTGGTGGGGCCCGCCCGCGGATTTTGGGTCGGCGAAGGCGCTGTCGGAGCTCGTGAGGAGGGTCGGGGAGGAGAAGAGGAAGAAGAGGGGGCGGGGAGAAGGAGGAGGCGAGGGAGAAGGGAAAGAGGAAGAGGAGGAAGGGAACGGCAAGCGAAGAGCAAAAACCTGATTTGTTTCCTTGTTTTGTTTTTGTCCCCTCAATGCTTGTATTATTTTCTCTGGATAGAAGAACTAACTTTCTGACAATGTGGGAAAGAAGAAGAAAAAAACAAAACAGAAATGATGGGGGGGGG